>Ga0209443_1002246_pt1 | contig 11485 bp, 6 predicted proteins | sample LauGreBMM110DCMD_2_FD_187571 | JGI IMG/M metagenome (GOLD analysis project Ga0209443, IMG submission 187571) | Freshwater lake microbial communities from Lake Michigan, USA - Su13.BD.MM110.DCMD (SPAdes) (version 2) | ecosystem: Environmental > Aquatic > Freshwater > Lake | place: Lake Michigan... | reverse complement strand
TCCGGTGGGGCCTTGCGCGCCTAACAAGCCTTGTGGTCCGGTGGGGCCTTGCGCGCCTAACAAGCCTTGTGGTCCGGTTAAACCTTGTGGTCCGATTGCTCCTTGTACACCTAACAAGCCTTGTGGACCGGTTGGTCCTTGTAGTCCGATTGCTCCTTGTACACCTAACAAGCCTTGTGGTCCGGTGGGGCCTTTGTATGCACTAAACGTGCTGTAATTGGTGGTGATGTCTTCATTCGAGGCTCGCAACCGAAAAAACAATTCACTCATACTTAATGTTTATATTAAGTATGAGCAAACTATACGTTCGACTGCGAGCCTCGAACGAAGAAGTGATTACGGGCTACAGCACTACAAATGCAACCGTTACCTATCCAGTTACACCCACACTCAGCATTGGGTCACGAGGACCTCTTGAACCTATCGTACTTTCATGGAATGCCCCTTATGCACAATTTACTTCGCTGGAATATTCTGAAGGCGATTTTTCAACCATTACCATTCAGGAACTCACTGCCGAAACCTATACGATCACGACACCAGGGATATACAATATCCGTGTACGTGCTTCTTACAATGGTTCGTTTACAGAGTACAGCAATCTTATCCAAGCAGTGGTGTTTCCAACACCCCTCTTGTCCATCAAACCAAGGAATACATACAATGACCTGGAAGTCGTATGGTCGTCGACGCCAGGCTTTACGTATACCGTGCAGTACTCCTTGGACAGCACTTTTACCAATCCAATCATTCTAAAAACGGCTGCACCAGGAACCTATTACCTCAAAATCAAGGTCAAGTATGGTGGGTTGGAAACGGAAAGTTTACCCGTGAGTGCAATACTTACGGCCATTCCTGCCGCACCCACCTTGTCCGTTTCACAGATTTCCGAGTACGATTCCGTCGCGATAGAATGGACGTCCACTGGACCCGATTTCAATACTTATTCCGTAGAGTATGCCACGGACATTGGCTTTACGCAACCTACCGTCACCAAAGTCACGGGGACTCGCTATGACGTCATTCTTCCAACCAATGTATATTACTTTCGGGTACGTGCATTGTATGAAACGGATGTGACGGCCTATAGTTATACGATTACACAAAATGTCCTTTACCGGACGAAACCCGATGCACCCACATTGTCAACGAATCGAAATGATTACGAACAAGTGCAGCTTACATGGATTGCCCCAACCGATACTCTTTTCAATCAATATGTCGTAGAATATGCAACCGATGCTTTATTTACAGACGCCATCGTGAACACCGTGACAACCAACATGTATCAACCAACGATTTCACCTGGAATGTACTATTTCCGAATGCGTGTCAAGCATCAAAGCTTGAACGTCTACACCGCTTATCGTTCTATCAATGCAATTGTCCTTCCAATCCCTGATGCACCCTTATTGGCCATTATCCAAGAAAATGAATATTCAACTAATTTAACACTTGCATGGACGGAACACCCATTGTTCAATCAATATGTACTGGAGTATTCACTTTCTCCAGCTTTTACAAATGCGGAACGCGTTATGTCCGCGAGGAATGTCTTTGCCCTCCTTACAGAACGATTGCCATCTGGATTGTATTACTTTCGGGTAAAAGCTTATTATGGAACCGCGAATACTGCATTCGCAACCGTCTCGACCAATATTAAGAAAATTCCGTTCGCACCTGATATAAGGATTATTAACCGGTCGAATTACCAACCTGTAACCCTTTATTGGTCACCAGATGCGGTTTTCAATCAATACTTCGTAGAATATGCAACCGATGCTTTATTTACGAATGCCGTCGTTACACCCTTGACCACGACTACTTATCAACCAACGCTTTCACCTGGAATGTATTTTTTCAGAATACGTGCCAAGCATCAAAGCTTGGACATCTATACTGCTTATAGTACAACAAGTGCAACGTTATCTCCATTACCGAGAAACATTAATGTATACGTCGCCCAAAGATTGCCGAATGAACCGATTGTCTTGACTTGGAATGGTGGCGCAGTGAATTACAGTGTCATTACAACGGGGGTGAATATAACAACGCAAAATAATACATATACGATAAGTAATAGCACGTTTGGATTACCGATGCTATATGTTATAGAGGTAACTGCATATTACGGATTAGGCAATACTTTACCGGTGATGGTACCTATCACCGCATTCGCGCAGGAATATTACCCACTGGAACTTAGACTTACTGCAATTACAACACCCGACACTTATACCGATACTTTTCCCAGGATCATAATCCCAGGAAGTACTAGTTTGTCCTGGAATAGTAAGGATACACCAAATGATGCAACGTATGACCTTTATAAAGATGAAGTTCTGTCCAACTCAAATGTTAGTATTCCATGGCATGTTTCTAGCATTGGAGTAAGTTATAGAGTACGGTTGAGGTCAATCTACGGAAACCTAACTAGTAATATTGTCTTTGCTTGAGTTACAATCGTTTCAGCAATTCTTCCACTTTGATTTCTCGTGTTTTCACCAATTCTTCCGACATTTCTTTTATCAAGTTCATTCTACCCGACAACAATTGTTTGGTGCGCTGATAGGCTTTTTGAATGAGCAAATCAACCTCCCGCTCCAAACATTTGCGGTAATAATCCGAACCGGTTGGATACACCAGATTGGTTCCCATTCCCCACGTCGCCACCATTTGGCTCGCAATTTTCTTGGTTTGTTCCAAATCGTGGGAAGCACACGTGGAAATCTTTTCACCAAAAAAGAGTTCTTCGGCGGCACGACCTCCCAACAGCACCATCAATTCACCCATCAATTCATCTTTGTTGACCATCGTACTGTCTTCCGTTTCAAACAAGGTAAATCCCAAACTTTTCGGGGACCATAAATGGATACTGACTTTAATCACCTTTTTATGTCCTGACAACAACGACGTAAAAGCATGACCCATTTCGTGAATGGCCACTTGGTACAATTGTTCCGGGGTAATCTTCGTTTCGACGGATTGGAATCCCGTCAGAATCCGAGTGGACATGGTTTCCAGGTCGGACCGGGACATTTCTTTGCGGTTGTCTCGAAGGGCGTAAAGCATGGCTTCGTTCAAGAAATTCTCGATTTCCGCACCGGAATAACCCTGAGACATTTGAAGTAAATCGTCGAGGGTAATACTTTTGTCCATCGGTTTTCCTTTCATATGAATTCGTAAAATGGCTTTTCGGGTTTTGGTATCTGGATTGCCAACAAAGATTTTCTTGTCAATCCGTCCAGGACGAGTCATGGCCGCATCTAACAAATCCACTCGATTGGTGGCCCCAATGATGAAGATGCCCGGCTTGCTTTTGAATCCATCCATATTCACGAGAAGTTCGTTCAGCGTCGAATCGTGTTCAGAACGAGACGAACCCTCCTCGGAACGCTTGCGACAAAGCGCATCCAACTCATCGATAAAAATAATGCAAGGTGCATTTTTGGAAGCCAACTCAAAGAGTTCGCGAACACGGGCAGCGCCGACCCCGACATACTTTTCCTGGAATTGGGCACCCGATACGGGAATGAAAGCCACTTTGATTTCTCCACTGAATCCTTTGGCCAACAACGTTTTTCCGTTTCCAGGAGGACCTTCCAGAATCAATCCTTTGGGAATCCGAACATTGTACTTGGTATACTTTTCATAATTGACCAACATATCGGCACATTGCAACAATTCTTCTTTGATGAGGTCGTATCCGCCGACGTTTTTGAACGAAACACCCGTATCTCGAAAGACTTCAAAGTTTTCGCTTTTGGTTTCTGAATTTTCCCTTTCTTTTTCTTGGTTAAACGATTCAATGCGAATTACGAATTCTTGCTCTTGTTCTTCCTCTTCTTTGTCTTGGTTCAAGAATTGATTGTAGTATTCTTCGGGTGAAATCTTGAGGTCAATGTCGGTCATATTTTTGATAAGGTCTTTCTTTTCTTTGATGAGTTCGATCATTTGTTGACGATACCGTCCCAGCTTGTAATCGATGCCTTTTAAATTGTTCTTGTTTTGGTCGTTTCCGTTGTAATGGACGCGTGTGAATCTTCGGAGGGGTGGAGGAGCTAAAAACCCAAACGTCAACGGAAGTAGAACAAGGAGCTTCATGACTATCTTTGGATAGGTTGTTTTATATTGAATTTGCAATCTAAAATCGGATACCGATTCCGACCGGCGGCCAAATACATTCAAAAGAATTGAAAGTCGTCGGTATTTTTTCTCACTATTAATATGCGACAATTCGGAAAAGGTATGATGTTTTCAACACCAGAGGTTACTGATGCGGAGGAAGATGCGGATACTTTAGAACAAAAGTCAACACCAGATGCGGAAACTTTAGAACAAATGTATTTAAGAAAATATCCTACTGCAATAATTCCTTCTGTTGAACTGAAGAGTACACGATTGGAGGGTAAACCCTATTATTTTATTAAGGGGAATACTATAAAAGAGGGGACGCTATTAGATACCCGAAGTTATAGAGATAACAAAGAAATGTACTGTTTAATACGGTTTCAAGGAAGGAATAGTGAAGTTGAAATCTTCGATGACGATACGAAAGTCTTTGATAAAAATAAGGTTCAAGAAATTAAACGGAGAAATATGGAAGATGCCGTTTTCAGTCAGAATAAAGTCCTGCCACCCGAACTTAATGGTGTGATTAAATCATTTAACGGCGGAAAATCAAAACGTAAAAGGACTCGAAAAACAAAAACTCGAAGATTAAGAAAGGCGTTCACGAGCCGATTTGGTTGAGAGTCAGTTCTAACCATTGCTCAAATACCACGTTGAGAACGCACTCATTTTAGGAGTGAAACAGTTTACGATGAAGAAAAACGCACTCATTTCGATTTCTCAAAGAGATAGATTAAATCGGCTTCCCACGCTTGAGTCAGTTCGTCCACTTGTGCTTGTTGCGTTGGATATTGTTGCAACGGAAAGAATGGAGACAAGGTATCGTTTTTTTCTCGTGCCAACAGAGACAACAAAATGCCTCGATGCACCGGATTGTGGAATTGGACGTGGTCCATCACGTAGAATTGCAAATCCATACTAAATCCAAAATTAAACAAGACGTTTTGAAGATGGTCGTGTTCCGAAGGGGTCATGTCTTTTCCTTGCAGCATATGATCGATGAGGGTCTGCGTGGGCACGATGGGATACACTGCAATTTCGATTCGTTGAAATGATTTGAAATGTGATTTAAGTACTGGTGTGGCTTTCTCTGCAAAGGCTTTAAACGCTTCGATGGAATCGGAAGTGCTACCGTTGGCAAACAATTCCACGATTCCGTCGGCATGAACATTGACGTGAATTGAAAATAACGAAGTTTCTTGGAATTCACGAAAACACGGATACCCTAAGATTTCCCCCATTCGTTCCAAGGAAATGTATCCGTCATAGCTCTGTTTCGACACGAGAATGCCTTGGTAGTTTTCGTACGCCTCACTCAGAATAAGATCTGGATAACGAAGTCGAATCGAATCCAAGATGGCTTTGGTTTTGGGGTCTTTTCCAGTGGCTTCCTTGTAATCGGCGGGCTGGACGAGCATCGCAGGTCGAACATTTGCTTGGACGAGCATCAAATTCATTTCCACGTCCATTTCTTGTTTTTTTAAATTCATGGATCATCGTTCGATTTTATTAATATAATATATGCCCAGTCGAACTCGAATGAAACGGAAAAGAAAAAGGAACAGAACACGTAAAACAAGAGGTGGTACAGGCGTAACCAATCTAACGAAAATCAATACAATCAACGGGAGGGATATTTATAGGTTCACCCTAAACGGTTGTGATCATTACGTCAACAATTTTTTAAACAAGTCGTATGTATATATCAATACAGAAGTTCCTACCATCTTGAAATTAAAGGAGACTGCCAAAGATCTAACGGATGAAGATATCGCACGTATCACATCTATCATAGGGACGGAAGATGATGTCCCCAAACTTCGTAGACTGGATGTCTATACTCATAAACTTAACCCGGAATGTTTTCAATCACTCAATCTGAACCTAGCACAAGAAACCATCGATGAATTGAATAGAGTCATTCAAGTCAAATGTAAAGGTCTTACGTTGACCTTAGATTATGTGTATGATATTAAACCACCTCAAGGCAGATTAACGTTTATGGTGTCTACTAAACCAACGGATTTATATTTATGTTTAAATAATTCAGTCGGGTGTATTTCATCCATTAACTTGGATTATGATTCAGATTCAATCACCATAAATAGTAGTACTTCAGATGAATGCCAACGCAAAAACTATAACAAACTATTGAGATGTGTCGTTATGATAATAGCACCGTTATTGTCCGCCAACTTCAAAACGATAAAATCATTTGCCGTCAATACAATTTCGGCTTATTCGCTTATACGATATTTTGGTGGTTTTATTCCAATGACGGAAGTGAATGCACCCTATTATGATTTTTTACGTGAAAATGGATTAGATGCAATGGATGGGAATGAACTCATGAAAGTATTACAACGTTATAGTGATGCATCCAATGATAGGTTTAAATTAGACGTACATTGTGAAATAAACGACGTCATTGCTACGAAAAATAAAGATGCATTCGTTGAATATGTAGAATCTACCAAATGTGATTGTGATTATACAGAATAATCTCGCACCAGAAATCATTAAAAATCGAAAGATATTCGGATGGAAGGAATACTCAAATGCCCCGAAAGACCAAAGACGTTCGTCGAAAGGGCAAAGACAAGGCGCGCGAACACTTTGACAAATGTGGGAAATACGATGGGAAATCCGTACGACGTATAGAAGCCTATTTGGAAAAGGCCAAAGCTAAAACCATTAGTACAACTTGACCTTTACTTTCGCACAACTATGCAATGCATCATTCGCGAGGAAAACACGGGTAGGAAGGGTGACGGATTCCAATTGGATGCAATTGTAAAATGCTTTTTTGCCAACGAATTCGACGGAATTCGGGAGGATGATAGAAACCAATCCAGATTGATAAAAGGCATAATGTCCAATGGTTTCGAGTGTATCTGGGAGGGTGATGGATGTGATGGCACGATTCGCAAATACACCATCTCCTAAAGCAGTGACCGGTTTGCCCTCAAATGAATTTACAATCACGTTGGCTTCAGTGCCCGTGTATTTTGTCAGCGTGTAGGTATTGTCCGGGTTCAGGGTAAATTCCATACACTAACCTTATATTAAATCTATTGTGTATCGAACCAATTCATATGGAATGGTTTGAATGGAGATTCGTATCCCTTGGCGAAAAGCATCAGGACCTACGTAGTACAAGGGAGGAGCCGTGACCGAGGTCAATCCCGTATTGTAAAAGGATTTTTTTCCAATCATTTTAACCGAATTCGGAAGGACAAGGGTGGTCAACCCCGTACATCCGTAAAAAGCATAGTCATGAATGGACGTGATCGTATTGGGTAAAGTGATGGATGTGATGGACGTATTGTAGAATGCACTCGCGCCAATGATAGTCACCGTATCGGGTACAATCACGGTATTTGTTCCAACGTATTTGGAAAGAGTGTACCCGTCTGGATTGGTAGAATACACCCAATACACGACGCCCACCGAACTCGGTATAGTGGTTTGTGGATTGAGATTTACATTCACATTGACTAGATTACTTTCAAACGTACGTGTAAAAAAGACAGGGGTACACAAGATTAAATCGAACGTGTTTACTTTACAATTTAAGAAGGCAGTCTCTCCAATGGAAGTGACGGTGGAAGGAATCACGGCGGAGATTAAATTGCTACAACCAGAAAATGCACTCGTGCCAATCGCGGTGACGGAAGAAGGAAGGTCCACGGAGGCCAAACTGATACAATTCTGAAAGGCTTGATTGCTAATGGCCGCGAGAGTGGACGGAGACTGGAAGGTCATTGAGTTCAACAAAGAACACCCAAAAAACACTGCAGTGCCCATGGAAGTAACCGTATTCGGAATCGTGATAGAGGCCAATTTGATACATCCTTGGAAGGCGTTGTTGCCTATAAAGGTGGCAAACGATGGAAGTGTGACGGTGGTCAACGCCTCGCAAAATTGGAATAGCGTTGGGCTAATCACGGCGATGGAATCTGGAAGAACGACAGACACCAAAGTTTTACAGTTATTGAATGCACTCGTGCCAATGGTGAGGACGGTATTCGGAATCGTGAGGGAGGCCAAATTGCTACATCCATAAAATGCGGAATTGCCAATGGTGACGACGGAAGAAGGAATCGTTATAGAAGTCAAATTCGTACATCCAATAAATGTTTCCAGGTTAATGGTGGCGACATTCGATGGACTCTCAAACGTGACTTGAACCACTGTACTTTTATAACGGAAGGTATTCGTTAGGGTCGTTACGGGTAAACCATCGGCCATGATGGATGGAATCACCGCACTGGTCGCTGCACTCGTGTATTCGGTAAGGGTGTACTGCCCATTGGCCAGAGTGGACGTGAACAGAGTCGCTGGGTCTAGTACGTACGTGACATTGCTTGGTCGAGTAACCGTGGGTAACGTTCTGTAAAATATCTTTACCGGGGTACTGCTTTCAAACGTATTGGTAACGAAGGAAGGCATCGTTGCTGTTAAATTAAAGGAGGAAACACGACAATTCTTAAAGACCGAATCTCCCAAGTAAGTGACTTTAGGTATCAAGACGGAGGTCAATTGGGTACAATTCAGGAATCCACCTAATCCGATGCTGCTGACGAAAGGCAACGAGATGGAGGTCAAACCGGTACCCTCGAATGCACCATAATTAAGAGTGGTGACGGAATTTGGAATCGTGATGGAGACCAAACTGCTACAAAACTGGAATGCCTGAAAGCCAATCGAAGTGGCCGAAGTTGGAATGTTCACGGTCGTCAAACGAGTACAGTTCTTGAACATTTCCGAGCTAATGGTGGTGAGAGACGGCTGGATCACGACGGTGGATAAATTCGTACAATTCATAAATACACTCGTACCAATCGTGCCTACGGATGCCGGAATGGTGATGGAGGCCAAACTGATACATCCCTGGAATGCTTGATTGCCAATCGAAGTGGTCGAAGATGGAAGTGACACGGTGGCCAACGCCTCGCAATTTTGGAATAGCGTTGCATTAATCGTGGTCATATTGGGAAGGACCACAGACACCAACTTTTTACAGTTCACAAATGAACTCGCACCAATCGCGGTCACGGTGCTCGGAATGGTGATGGAGGCCATATTCACACACCCGTTGAATACATCCGTGCCAATCGTGGTGACCGACGACGGAATCGTGATGGAGACCAAACTGCTACAATTCCGGAACAGGTTATTGCTAACGCTCGCGAGTTTAGTCGAAAGTGTGACGTTCGCCAACTTGATACAATCACGGAAGGTGTCTGCGCCCATGGTGGTCACGGAATTCGGAATGGTGATGGAGACCAAACTGCTACACCCCTGGAATACGATTGAGCTAAAGGTAAAGGCGGGGAGAGTAGACGTAGACTGGAACGTGACCGAGGCCAAATTGCTACATCCAGAAAATGCACCACTTCCCAAGAAAGTGACGGTGGACGGAATCGTGATGGAAGCCAACTTCATGCAACCACTGAAGGTGCCATACCCCAAACCGGTGACGGACGATGGAAGTGTGACGGTGGTCAACGCCTCACAATTTTGGAATAAATTTCCACTGAGGGAAGTCAAGGAATTGGGAAGGACCACTGACACCAACTTTTTACAGTTCACAAATCCATTCACACCCATACTTGTGACGGAATTTGGAATCGTGATGGAGGCCAAATTGCTACATCCAGAAAATGCATTATCCCCAATCGTGATGACATTCGAAGGAAGTTCGAACGTGACTCCAACCAGAGTCGTGTTATTTACGAATGCATTGCCAATGGTCGTTACGGGTACTCCACCGAGTATTCTAGGAATCTCCACTTGGGTAGCCGTTCCCGTATATCCCGTAATCGTACCATTGCTGAAAGTGAACAAGAACTCCGGGTTTTGTTTGTAGATGACATTGGGTGCCACAACCGTGGGAAGAGTCGACTGGTAATAGATAGTTACAGATACACCGGGAAGGTTTTGAAACGTACTGGTAAAGAAGGTAGGAATTGGCTCGGGTAAATAATAGGATGGAACAATACAATACTTAAAGGCAGAATCGCCAATGGATGTGACTTTAGGGAACAAGACTGAGGTCAACATCGTACAAGCATAGAATGCTTGATTACCGATGGCGAGGACGGAAGGCAATGAGATGGTTGTCAATTTACTACAATTCTGGAATGCTCTCGTGCCAATGATGGTGACGAAAGGCAGCGAGACGGAAGACAACTTCGTACAATCCCGAAACAAATTAGTGTTAATGATAGTGACGGAAGGAATCGTGATGGAAGTTAACTCAGTACAAGAACCGAACGCAGCATCGCCAATGGTCATGACGGAAGAAGGAATCGTGATGGAGGCAACTGCCGTCTGAAAGAATGCACCCCCGCCAATGGTGGTCACGGAAGAAGGAAGTTCGAACGTGACTCCAACCAGGGTTTTAGACTTGAATGCATCAGTACCGATGGCCGTGACGGGTGCTCCACCGAACATTCTAGGAATCTCTACTTGGGTAGCTGTTCCCGTATATCCCGTAATCGTACCATTGCTGAAAGTGAACAAGAATTCCGGGTCTTGTTTGTAGACGACATTGTTTGGTAGTATAACCGTGGGAAGAGTCGACTGGTAATAGATAGTTACAGATACACCGGGAAGGTTTTGAAACGTACTGGTAAAGAAGGTAGGAATTGGCTCGGGTAAATAATAGGATGGAACAATACAATACTTAAAGGCAGAATCGCCAATGGATGTGACTTTAGGGAACAAGACGGAGGCCAAACTCGTACAAGCATAGAATGCGTGTTGGCCAATGGTGAGGACGAAAGGCAATGAGACTTCACTTAATTCGCTATCCGCGAATGCAGTATTGCCAATCAACGTGGCTACGGGACACGAGACTGTCGTCAATCCACTACCCTGGAATGCTTGATCCTCAATTGTGAGGACGGAAGGCAACGAGATGGTTGTCAAACTCGTACAAAACTGGAATGCTTGTCGCTCAATGGTGGTCACGGACAAAGGAATGGTGATGGAGACCAAATTGCTACAAACCTGGAATGCAGTCCCCCCAATCGTGGTGACATTCGAAGGGCTTTCAAACGTGACTCCAACCAGAGTCGTGTTATTTACGAATGCACCAGCACCGATGGCCGTTACGGGTACTCCACCGAGCATTCTAGGAATCTGAACCGTGGTAGCCGTTCCCGTATATCCCGTAATCGTACCATTGCTGAAAGTGAAGAAGGATTCAGGTGCGTAAATGACATTGGATGGTCTAGTAACCATAGGTTGAGTCGTCTTGTAATAGATAGTTACAGTTACATTTGAAAGATTTTGAAACGTACTGGTTAAGAAGGTAGGATTCGGGTCGGGTAAAACATAGGAGGGA
>Ga0209443_1002245_pt1 | contig 11486 bp, 10 predicted proteins | sample LauGreBMM110DCMD_2_FD_187571 | JGI IMG/M metagenome (GOLD analysis project Ga0209443, IMG submission 187571) | Freshwater lake microbial communities from Lake Michigan, USA - Su13.BD.MM110.DCMD (SPAdes) (version 2) | ecosystem: Environmental > Aquatic > Freshwater > Lake | place: Lake Michigan... | reverse complement strand
TGACTTTTAGTATATTTTACTTGAATTAAATATTTTCGGCAACTATAAAACCGCTTGTCCAAGCGTTTTGAAAATTAAAACCACCAGTAATGGCATCAACATTTACCACTTCGCCAGCAAAATAAACGTTTGGTAAAATTTTGCTTTGCATGGTTTTAAAATTAATTTCTTTTAAATCGATGCCACCAGCAGTTACAAATTCTTCTTTAAAAGTGCTTTTCCCATTTATCTGAAATTCGGCTTGCGTTAGCTGATTGGCCAAACTATTTATTTGCTTATTCGTTACTTCAGCCCATTTATAATCTAAGGCAATATCAGAAGCTGTAACGATATTTTCCCACAATCGTTTTGGAAAATCAAACGGGCAAAACTTACAAATTAGTTTCTTATTATTTGTTTCTCTAATTGCTTTTAATTGTTCGATGGCTTCCTCAAAAGATACCTCATCTAGCCAATTGACTAACAATGCAAAACAATATTTTTTGTCAAATAATTCTCTGGCACCCCAAGAAGAAAGTCTTAAAATTCCTGGGCCTGAAAGTCCCCAATGTGTAATTAAAAGTGGCCCTGAAGACGCTAATTTGGAATTTTTTATTTTAATACTGGCTTGCGCCGAAAGTCCCATTAAATCTTTAATTCTTTTATCGGTAATATTGAAAGTAAACAATGACGGAACGGGTGATACAATTTCATGTCCCATTTCATGCATCATTTCCCAAATTTTAGGATTGCTTCCTGTGGCGACAACAATTTTATCGGCAACAAAAACATCGTGTTGGGTTTCTATTTTCCATTGTTCGTCGTTATTAAAATATAAAGATTGCACGCTTTGTGAAGTAAAGACTTTGATACCCAATTTCTTTACCTCTTTTTCAAAACAATCAATTATAGTTTGAGAATCATCTGTAATTGGAAACATTCTTCCGTCTTCTTCAATTTTTAATTCGATACCTCTTTTCTCGAACCATTCAATTGTATCACCAGAACAAAATTGGGAAAAAGGACCTTTTAATTCTCTTTCGCCACGCGGATAAAACTTGACTAAATCGTTTGGTACAAAACACGCGTTCGTAACATTGCAACGCCCACCACCAGAAATTTTAACCTTAGTTAAGCAGTCTTTTCCTCTTTCGAGAATGGCTACACTAAGTTGCGGATTTTTCTCTGCAATATTAATAGCTGCAAAGAAACCGGCCGCGCCACCGCCTATAATTATGATGTTGTATGATTGCATGTGAAATTTTGCTTTATTTTCCTATTTAAGGTAATAATAGTTGTTGGTTAATATTTGATTATCAAAGACCTAACAGGTTTTTGAAACCTGTTAGGTCTGAAATTATTTTTTAAATTGGCTAATTACCATAACTTTTTTAACGTTATATTTTCTTCCGCATTTGAGTGCTTACTTAGTGCACTGAAAATGAGAAAAATATATTTTTTCGTTCGGATAAAACTTAAAACGAGGTTAAAAGTAGCACTTTTTTGAAAAAATATAACTATTTTCACGGTCTAAAATAAAAATGAAAAAATGAAAAACAATAAACTATTCCTATTAATCATCATTTCCTTGGTTATTGGTATTGCCTTAGGAGGTTTGGTACATTACCAGTTTCCTGAAGCTATTGATACATTCTCGAAAAATATAAAATTACTAGGAACTATTTTCATTCGGTTGGTTCAAATGATTATTGCACCCTTAGTGTTTTCTACTTTAGTGGTTGGAATTGCCAAAATGGGCGACATGAAAATGGTAGGACGTGTAGGCGGAAAAGCCATGGCTTGGTTTATTTCTGCTTCCCTAATTTCCTTGTTGTTAGGAATGGTTTTAGTGAATTTTTTCGAGCCTGGAAAAGGCACCACAATTAAATTAGATGACGCTTCAAGTGCATCCGAATTGTTAGAAAATTCAAAAGGATTTTCATTAGAAGAATTTGTAAAACATGTTATCCCAAAAAGTTTATTTGAAGCGTTAGCCACCAACGAAATTTTACAAATTGTAATTTTTTCAATCTTATTTGGTGTGGCTTTGGCAGCATTTAGTAAAAAAGAAGCCAAACCGATTATTAAATTATTAGATTCTGTTTCGCATGTAATTTTAAAAATGGTTACTTTTATTATGTGGACGGCGCCGTTGGGCGTTTTAGGCGCTGTGGCAAGTGCTATTGCCAAACACGGTTTTGAAGTATTTACGCTTTACGCCAAATATTTAGGGGCGTTTTTTGTAGGAATACTATTGCTTTGGTTAATCCTACTAACTGTTGGTTATATCATATTAGGAAAACGATTATTTGTGTTGTTGCAACGCATTAAAAGTCCGTTGTTAATTGCTTTTTCTACTACAAGTTCTGAAGCTGTTTTTCCAAAAATGGTAGAAGAATTAGAACGTTTTGGGTGCCAACCAAAAATTGTATCGTTCACTTTGCCACTTGGTTATTCTTTTAACCTTGACGGAAGTATGATGTACATGACTTTTGCTAGTATTTTCATCGCGCAAGTTTATGGTATAGAAATGAGTTTACCAGAACAACTTACCATGCTTTTAGTTTTAATGTTAACCAGTAAAGGCGTTGCAGGTGTGCCTAGAGCTTCATTAATTGTAGTAGTTGCAACTTGTGCAATGTTCGGCATTCCACCTGAAGGAATTGCTTTGATTTTGCCAATTGACCATTTTTGCGATATGGCCAGAAGTATGACCAATGTACTTGGAAATGCGCTTTCAACAGCTGCTATTGACAAATGGGAATCTAAACACGAAGCCGAACAAGAAATTGGAAGTTAGTAATGATTTTCGCTAAAAAATAAAATAAAGCTCCATGAAATTTATCTTAGAATTATTTAAAAATATTACTTCAAACCTATTAATACAAGCTCAAGAAATTGACTCTGAATTTAAATGGACCCAACTTTTTAATCCCGAATTTTACATTAATTTGGAATTAGGTGGTGTTCCTATCGGGATTTATATGGTTTTATTTATTGTATTTGCCGAAACCGGTTTGTTTGTAGGGTTTTTTCTTCCTGGTGATAGTTTGCTGTTTTTGTCTGGAATTTATTGTGAATCTTTGGCACATCCTTTAACTTTTTTACCTCAAGGTTATTCGCCGGTTTTTGTGGTTGCAACATTAATTGCACTTTCTGGAATAATTGGTAATGTTTTTGGCTATTGGTTTGGGTCTGTTTACGGGAAAAATTTATATCAAAAAAAGGATGGTTTTTTCTTTAAGAGAAAATACCTAGATCACTCCGAAAGTTTCTTTCAAAAGCATGGCGGAGTTGCCATAGTTTTTGCACGATTTTTACCCATTGTAAGAACTTTTGTACCTATTATTGCTGGAATAGTGCACATGAAAAAAAGCAAATTCATGTTATATAATATTATAAGTTCTATTTTATGGTCGTTTATTTTGGTGTATGCAGGACATTATTTATACGGTTTATTTTTAGAAAAATTTGATATTGATTTAAAACATCATATCGAAAAAATCATATTTATATTAGTAGCTGTAACTACATTTCCTTTAGTAATGAAAGCCATTAAAGCGAGAAAATTAGAAAAAATAGATGGGTCTGGTGATGAGTAAATAAGGCTAATTTTATAGAAAATAAAGTATGCAACTAAGCTATTGGGAAATAAAAAATTGGTTCTCCAACGTGGATTTCACCATAGTAGGCAGCGGCATTGTAGGTTTGCACGCTGCCATTAGGTTGAGAGAACGGTTTCCAAAAGCCAAAATTTTAATTTTAGAAAAAGGTGTTTTACCACAAGGCGCAAGTACTAAAAACGCTGGTTTTGCTTGTTTTGGGAGTGTATCCGAAATTCTTGATGATTTAAAAACACATTCCGAAGAAGAAGTCATTCAATTAATTCAAAAACGATATGCTGGTTTGCAACTGCTTCGTAAAAACTTAGGTGATATTGCAATTGATTACCAACCTTTAGGCGGTTACGAATTGTTTCTGAAAGAAGATGAAGCGTTTTACAGCGATTGCATATCCAAAATTCCTTTTATAAACGATGTCGTTCGACCCTTATTCAAATCGGATGTATATACCAAAGTAAACTATAGTTTTAAATTTAAAAACACGTTTGAACATTTGATTTTTAACGCTTTTGAAGGTCAAATTGACACCGGAAATATGATGCAAGCTTTACTAAAAAAAGCTGTTTTACATGATATTCATATTTTAAACAATCAAAACGTTTCTGATTATCAAGAAACAAATGATAGTGTAGAGGTGGTAACCAACGAAGTTACTTTTAAAACCAAAAAACTAATTTTCACAACAAATGGTTTTGCTTCCAAATTAACAAATAACGAAGTCAAACCCGCAAGAGCGCAAGTTTTAATTACAAAACCAATTGAAAATTTGCACCTTAAAGGCACTTTTCATTTAGACCAAGGGTATTATTATTTCAGAAATATAAATAATAGAGTGCTTTTTGGCGGTGGCAGAAACTTAGATTTTGAAGGGGAAACCACCACACAATTAGCAACTACCGAAAAAATTCAAAATCGCTTGCAAGATTTACTAAAAAATGTAATTTTGCCTGATACCCCTTTTGAAATTGAACACAGTTGGAGTGGCATTATGGGTATTGGAAATTCTAAAAATCCAATTGTACAACAACTAAGCAACCATGTATATTGCGGCGTTAGAATGGGCGGAATGGGTGTTGCCATAGGAAGTTTAATTGGTAAAGAAATAGCAGATTTAATATAAAAATGGCAGCAATAAAAACAAAAAACACTGGAAAAAAAGGATTTTTCGGACAAATAATGCGTTTCTTTTGGAAGCTAATTATTTGGTTCAATATTATTAGTTTGTTTTTTGTTGTGCTTTATAAATTTGTGCCCGTGCCTTATACGCCACTTATGGTAATTAGGTATTTTGAAAATAAATCTGCAGGAAAAGATATCGAAACCAAGCACCATTGGGTACCGTTAGAAAATATTTCTAAAAACCTACAAAAAGCAGTTATTGCCAGTGAAGATGGCAGATTTTTTGACCATTATGGATTGGATTTTTCTGCGATGCAAAAAGCGGCTGTAGGAAATTTTAAAGGTAAAAAACTAAAAGGCGGAAGTACCATTACACAACAAACCGCAAAAAATGTATTTCTTTGGCAAGGAAGAAGTTATTTAAGAAAAGCATTAGAAGCTTATTATACGGTATTAATTGAATTAATTTGGGGCAAAGAGCGCATACTTGAAGTGTACCTGAATAGTATTGAAATGGGCGATGGCATTTATGGTGCTGAAGCCGCTACGGAACATTGGTACAAAAAAGATTGCAAAAGTTTAACCCGTATGCAAGCCGCCGGAATTGCTGCAATTTTGCCAAACCCAAGAAGATTTAATCCTAATGGTTCTGCCTACATCAGCAGAAAACAAAGTAGAATAGCCCGCTATATTTTAATGACAAAATTGAAGTATTAATAAACAAGTAACATGAAAACTGTATTAATAACTGGTGCTGGTGGAGGAATTGGCAAACAAACTGCTTTGTATTTTACTAAAAACAACTGGACCGTTATTGCTACGGTACTACATAGTACTGAAGGTAATGATTTTAAAGATTATCCCTCTGTTTTTTGTTACGAAATGGATGTAACATCGACGGAGAGTATTGCATCGGCTACTAAAATTATTTTGGAGAATCATCCAAAAATTGATACGATTATTAATAATGCCGGAATGGGCTACAGAAGTTTTGTAGAACTTTCTGAAGACAAAAAAATTGATGATATTGTAAATTTAAATTGGCTTAGCGTTGTAAAAGTATGCAGGGCATTTATCCCAACATTTAGGCAACAAAAATATGGACAGTTTATAAATATAACCTCTGTTGCTGGATTGGTAAATTTACCGCTAGGCAACTTTTATCATGCAACCAAACAAGCAGTAGAAAGTTTTTCTGAATGTATGGCTTATGAACTGGTAGATTTCAATGTTAGTGTAGCTACTGTACAATTTGGAAATGCGCCCACTTCTTTTCAAAAAAATGTAACAAAATGCGCTAAAACAGAAATTTATTCTTACAATAAATTAATGGATAAAATTTCGAAATTACTTATAGATAAATCTGGGAAAAACGAAGATTTACCAGAACAAATTGTTGAAAAATTATTTAAAATTGCCGAAAACCCAAATACAAATTTTAGAAGATACACGATTGGTTTTGACGCCAATATTATGCGAATTTTAAGACGAATTTTTGGTTATAAAATATTCAATTACATCATCAGAAAATTTACTTTGAATAAATAAAAAGAGGGTGTTCAAAAGCACTAATCTTGTCATTCCGAATTTATTTCGGAATCTATAAATATTTGCAAATTAATTTTTTAGAGAACCTGAAACGAGTTCAGTCTGACAAAATCAAGTTTTTAGAACACCTTCTTTTTTGATAGCTTTTAATTACAAGTTAAAATTTACACCCAAAAATATATTTCTTCCCATGTTATCAATTCCATCCGATTTTAAGCGAGATAAATGGGCTACATATTCTTTATTTAATAAATTGGTAGCTGTAAGAAATAAATTAAATGTGGCTTTTTTCAACTGAATATCGGTTCCAACTCCTGAAGAAAGTAATAAATAATCGTTTGTTTCGGTTTCAAAATTTCCAATTTTATTTTGATTGAAAGTGTAATTCGCTTGCAAGAAAACAAAACTATTTTTGATGTTTTTAGACACGTCAAAATTCGCTCTAAAATTATTTTTCCATTGATTGGCAGGAATTAAAGGCAAACTCAAATTGTTTTTTAATTTGCCAATAACCATTTCGTAGCTACTTGTCATATGCAACCAATCTATTTCATGTAAATGCAAATGAATTCCGGTTTCTCCACCATATAAAACAGCATTATTTTGTAAATAATCATACACAAAATTAGCATCGATGGTGTTTCCGTTCGGCGATATAAAAATATAATTATTGATGTTATTATAAAATCCGTTTGCAAAAAAATCAAAATGTTCCGTGTTATAATCTACATTTAAATCGATTTGAAAATTTTGTTCGTTTTTTAAATTTGAATTACCAATTTCGTATCTATTACTTCCTTCGTGTACGCCGTTTGAAGATAGTTCGGATAAATTTGGAGCTCTAAAACCAGTTGCAAAATTAATTCGTGAAGTAATTTTATCCGTAACATCTGTTTTAAAACCTAAAGATGCATTGATGCTTTCATAATTTTTATCTAATTCTTGAAAAGCGCCTTCTGTTCCATTTTCTCCAAATGCTTTAGTAGTTACATTTCTAAAATCGTATCGCATTCCAAACTGGATAATATTTTTATTGAATTTATATTGCGAAGTTCCAAAGAAACCAATGTCGTCAATTTTAGCATCCGGTATTAATTTTTCTTCTCCGAAATTTCTATTTTCTTGGTTCATTCCTTGAAAACCAATGATTGTTTCAAATTTTCCAAAATCAGGTAAATAATAACGCACATTATAATTAAATGTTTTCAATTTCATAAAAAGTGCCGTTTCATTTTGACTTTCCAATTCTTTTCTATCATTAAACACGTAACCAGCCGTTGCTTCTAGTTTTGAATTTTTAAAATATAATTTCTGGTTAAAACTTAACAAATGATTTTCAATTTTCTGACTTGGAAATAAGGGCGTTCTAAATCCAATATTTTCTAAATTTTCTTCTGGTAAACCCAAATTTAAATCGTTGTAATTATACCTAAAATCGGCTATATAGCGAGATGTTACGTAAGATGTGCCTATTTTAAAGTCGTTTTCAATAAATCGTGTATTCAGAACCCTTTCACCATTTGGCAGTTTATAATCGGCATGAGACGAATAATTATTTTGAACTAAAAACTTAAATTTATCAACAGAATTTTTAAAGGTTACCGAAGTATTTATACCTTGAGTAGTACTATTTACAACCTGATTTACAGCTAATTCTGTTTTATTATTGGCGGCATACTTTTCTGGATTAAAATACAAAACACCACCCATCGCATCTGAACCATATAATAAAGAAGCGGGTCCTTTTATAATTTCTACACTTTCTTGTCCGTTTGCATTTAAACCTAAACCGTGTTCTTCACCAAATTGTTGGTTTTCTAATCGGATACCCTGTACATATGTTAAAACTCGGTTTCCACTCAATCCTCGAATAACAGGTTTGCCAATAGAAACTCCAGTTGAAATAACATTGACACCTGGATTGGTAGCTAAAGCAGCTGAAAGATTTACGAAACCTTCGTTCTGAATTTGTTTTAAATTAATGTGATCAATTTTTATCACATTTTCGTTTTGTGTTTTATTAAAAAGAGAAGAAACTAAAATGTCATCGATATGATGTTCTTCCTCTTCTAAAATAATATCTAGAATTTTTTGTTCTTGATTTCCAATTGAAATTTGTACGGATTTAATTTCGAATTTATCTTTTTTGAAAATTAAAGTTCTTTTTCCGATAGGTAAATTTTTAATTTCAAATTGTCCGTTTTCATTGGATTTTGTTTGAATTGTAGCATCTAAAATTGAAATTTCAACATTAGAAATAGGTTCGTTATTTTGGTTTTTAATTGTTCCTGAAATAGCATTTTGAGCAAAGCCCAAAGAGATAAAGCCCATCAAAAAGATGAGAAAAATATATTTTTGCATGTGTATAAGTTTAAAATTTATTGATTAAAATTGTAGCATTATTTGCCACAGATTAAAATGATTAAAAACGATTTTAAATCTGTAATAATCCATGAAATCAGTGGCAAAAATTTACTTTAATAAAACTTACACTAAAGGTGGACCTCGGTAGGAAAAATATAAAAATTCATTTTCTTTTACAAAGGACTCGTAAATAGAAGAATAATGAAATGTATGATTGGGATTTTTAAAATCAATTATAAAAACAGCTTCTGCTAAAAAAGCAGCAAATTCATAATCACAAACCGGACAATCATTATGATTGTCGTTTGAAAAATGCATTTTAGAAGTGTTTTCTTGAGTAACCTCATCATGAAAATGATGAACTTCATCTATAAAAATATGTAACGACTGGTAGCATATGGCAAAAAGTAGCGCCAATGCCATCAATACGTTATATTTTACATATTTTTTTTGCATTATACCAATTTATTAGCCACTAAATATTCGGCTATTTGTACGGTATTTGTGGCAGCACCTTTACGTAAATTATCGGCAACAATCCACATGTTTAATGTATTTGGTTGACTTTCATCTCTTCGGATGCGTCCTACAAAAACATCATCTTTACCTTCCGCGTAAAACGGCATAGGGTAAGTAAATGTATCTAAATTATCTTGAACTGTAATTCCTGGTGTATGGTGTAAAAGTGATCGCACTTCATTGATATCAAAATCGCTATGGAATTCTACGTTTACCGCTTCACTATGTCCGCCAACAACTGGAATTCTTACTGCAGTTGCCGTAATACCTATGGTTTTGTCGTTTAATATTTTTTGGGTTTCCCGAACCAATTTCATTTCTTCTTTGGTGTAATCGTTGGTTTCAAAAACATCACATTGTGGAATCGCATTTCTATGAATTTGATATTTATAAGCCATTTCGCCCTTAACACCGGCATATTCGTTTTCTAATTGTTGCACCCCTTTTACGCCTGTTCCCGTAATAGATTGATAGGTAGAAACAATTATACGTTTAATTTTATATTTTTTATGCAAAGGCGCTAAAGCCATTACTAATTGGATTGTAGAACAATTAGCATTTGGAATAATTTTGTCGGATGCAGTTAAAATATCGGCATTAATTTCTGGAACGACTAATTTCTTAGTTTCATCCATTCTCCATGCTGAAGAATTATCAATTACCGTTGTGCCAGCAGCTGCAAATTTTGGTGCCCAAGTTAACGAAGTTTCTCCACCAGCTGAAAATAAAGCAATATCAGCTTTCATATCTACTGCTGTTTGTAAACCAACGACTTTATATGTTTTTCCGTTAAACTCAATTTCTTTTCCGACAGATTTTTCTGAAGCAACAGGAATTAATTCCGTTATCGGAAAATTTCTTTCTTTTAAAATTTGAAGCATTACTTCTCCCACCATTCCAGTGGCTCCGACAACGGCTACTTTCATTTCTTTATATTTATTTTTTTAGCATTGCAAAAGTATAAAACTTATTGCTAATAATTTTCATCTAAAAAGGTAATAATCATAAAAAAAACTGCCCGTAAGCAGTTTTTGAAAATTTTATTTTACCAAAGAATCTAACAAAGTTACCAATTCAGGTGACGAAGGTCTTGGTGCATCAGCGTTTACAATTTTCCCTTCCGGACTAATTAGTATAAATCTTGGAATTCCGTCTATTTTATAACCTTTTACAAAATCTGATTTCCAATCTTTATCTGCTAATAATTGAATACCTCCTAAATTTTTTTCTGTCACAAATTTGCTCCATTTTTCTCTGTCTTTCATTACATCAATAGAAATACTTACAAATTCGATGTTTTTCCCGTGATAGGCAACTTCAGTTTTTTGTAAAAAAGGAATTTCCTGACGACATGGTCCACACCAAGTTGCCCAAACATCCACATATACATATTTCCCTTTTAAATCTTCTAAAGAAGTAACCCCCCCTTTATGGTTTTCATATTTAAATGTTGGTGAAGCCGTTCCGTTTAATTTTTTTAATTCAAAAGCACCAGATAAGTATTGAATCATACCTTTCATGCCATTTTCAACATCTCCTTTATATTTAGCTACAAAACCAGCATCTAAACCTTGAGGTATTAAAGCAAAAATAGTTTCTTTGTATTTGGCTACTTCCGCAGTTAATGTTTCTAAATTGTCCGCTTTCATCAATGGTTCAATAGCCGATTGATCTTGTTGTTTTAGCATTTCAGCAGCTAAAAACATATTTTCTTTTGCTCCTTTTCCTTTAAAGGAAATGGTATTATCAAAATCTTTATAATCTAAAGTTACTTCTAAATCTGAAGTGTTTGTTAGATATAAATCGCCATATTGATCAGCAACTTCAAGTTTAAACATGCCGTCTGTAACATTAAAAGTTGCCTTAAAATCGCCTTTTTTATCCGCCACAATCATTTGATTAAAACCTCTTGATTTTATATAAATGGTATCTGATGGTTTATTTGCAATTTTAGCTGAAAATTTAACTTGAGCACTGGCTGTTAAAGAAAAAACACCTGCTACAACGCCTAATAAAAATGTTTTGTGGTTTGTCATATTGAGAAATTTAATTTATAAAGTGTAAATATAACAGAATTAAAAAAATAAATTACAAAAAAATTGTTAAGATTATTAATTGTTAAACTAAAATAAAATTTAAAATTATTATACTTTTGCAAAAAACAAATAATAATGTATAGAAGTCATAATTGTGGTGAACTTAACGCCAAACATATAAATCAGGAAGTTACGTTAGCGGGTTGGGTTCAAAAAACGCGTGATAAAGGTTTTATGATTTGGATTGATTTGCGTGATCGATATGGAATTACGCAATTAATTTTAGACGAAACCAGAA
>Ga0209443_1002244_pt1 | contig 11488 bp, 11 predicted proteins | sample LauGreBMM110DCMD_2_FD_187571 | JGI IMG/M metagenome (GOLD analysis project Ga0209443, IMG submission 187571) | Freshwater lake microbial communities from Lake Michigan, USA - Su13.BD.MM110.DCMD (SPAdes) (version 2) | ecosystem: Environmental > Aquatic > Freshwater > Lake | place: Lake Michigan... | reverse complement strand
CCATCCTGTAATCCCGGAAGATTTAGCACCTTCGTTAACAACTGCATTAGAAACTGGTTTAGCAACTGAGTTTGCAGTAACTGCGGGTATAACAACTGGATTTGAATTTGCATTAGCACCGCCTCTCATAATTATATATACGTAAACATTTTCATTTTCATTTTATAAAATTGAAAGGAACGCTAAGGAACTCTAAAGATAAGAACGCATGGAAGACTATATCCAACAAATGACCCCCAATCAGAAACAAGCGTATACCATCGCGAAACGTAACCTAGGTTCTTCCTTTAATCTATCTTTGTCGATTGGGTTTCTGGAATGGAAGAAATCCCAACTGATGCAGACATCGAATCCGATATCCAATCCGAATCCTGGTTCAAGTTTGAATTCATCTCCTTCAGGTCAGTCGTTGCAAGTACCTGACACATCTTCCAGTAGTCCGAATAGTTAATGGTTTTAGGTTTCTCCAGAATAAGAGGGGTCGGTATATTTCCTAAATAAAGGAACTGATTCATTTCTTTTTCCAAAAGAACTTTCCCCGGTTTAGAAACAAAAGCGCTAAACTGAACGGTCTTTTCTTCCTTTTTAATAGAAGGAACCATTTCCTTGAAGACCTGTTTGCAGTTGTATTCCAATACATATTTTCTAGCGACTACCATTAAGTATTTATAAATAATGTTACTCTGCGCGTAATAACAAAAAGCGTGTTTCTCGTGGTCATAATACATTTGGACGATTTGTTTCAAATAAGGAATTTCATAAGTCAACGGTTTGTCTCGTAATCCTGTTAGTTCTTCTGGACTCATTTCGGTAGTGGGCATTTCGTCTACTTCGTCGACAAACTTATAGGTAAGAAACAATCGGTCATATTGTTGGTCTAACTCTACCCCGTATTTTTCGTCATTGAATGTTCTTCCATGTGTAAAAAAGGGAACAAGAAGAAACCCTAATGCAATACCTGTAGAATAGAGCGCTCCTGTAAGAATCCAATGGTGAACCCAATTGTATAGAGTTAGATACATATGTATTCTATTTGCTCTTTCTTTTTATATATCTTTTTTCGGTTTTCTTCTTTTTAGACTTTCGTTGGGTTCTAGGTCGCCGAGGTCGTTTTCGTTCACGTTTCAGAATAGGTCGTACCAGGGTGCGAAAGTCTTCCCGATTAAAATGAATGCACTTTTTAAAGGTAGGTACGATGTCTCCATCCATAAAATCTTGAATCAGTTGGTCGGGAAATGAAAACCCTGTATTGAGGCGGATATTGTTCAACATACATTTTAATTCATCGTCTGTCATTTTTCTCTGAATCACTTTTTTTCCATCACTGTAGGTAATTTCACCTGTTTCACTCATATACATTCTTTTAAGAAAAGAATATTCCAAACCGTCTCTGATATAGATATTATCTGTGATGATTAAGGGTTTAATACATTTTCCTGAAAAAGATATAAAGAATATATATAGTGTAATATGTGTCTATGTGGCGCAATGGATAACGCACCAGACTTCTAATCTGGGGATTGTGGGTTCGAGTCCCATCATAGATTCTTCGCGCATAAAGCGCTTATTGCTTCATTAGCTCAGTTGGTTAGAGCGAACGGCTGTTAACCGTTAGGTCGTAGGTTCGATCCCTACATGAAGCGTCCGTATTCTGTATAAATAAAATACTTATACAGAATAAGTTCATGGCACCTATACTTGCAGTTCCTTCTGCATTAAGACTACTATCTGTTATGAAACCCTCAACCACAGTTCCAAAGGTTACAGTTCCTTCGGTTCCCAAGGGTATGATTCCTTCGGTTCCCAAGGGTATGATTCCTTCGGTTCCCAAGGGTATGATTCCTTCGGTTCCCAAGGGTATGATTCCTTCGGTTACAAAGGTTACAGTTCCTGACTTTCCTAAGGGTATGATTCCTGAGGTTCCCAAAGGTATGATTCCTGCGGTTCCTACAGTTACGGGTTCTACAGTTACAAACCCTACGAGTTCGAATGTGGAAGGAATGGTCAAATACAAAAACATTATCCATGCTGTATCCGTTCTACTCAAGTGGATATCCAAGATTTTCTCTATTATCGGTTATTATATCGCAACTAATTTTTACAATTCTGCTAAATGGTGCTTCTCGAGTTTGCCTTTAAATATATTTATGTTGTCCGTCACACTAGTCGGGGTGTTTTGCTATATGTTTGCAGACACTCTTTGGAAATATGCAATCATGCCTTCCATCAATGGAATCATTCAAGGGTTCAATGGCGCAACGGGAGTATGGAATAATATTGCAGATTCAGTTGCGCACATTGGATTTCCTCTTGATTTTGGAACCTTGGGCGATTTTTATGTGGATTTAGGAGGGATTCCTTTACCAAAAGCAAAAGAAATAGATGAAATTGAAAAAAGTTTTTATCAGTTTTGTTTGGATATTTTGAATTATATTATTGGTTCTTGGTTGAAACCTGTCAAGGAATTCTTTTTTCGTTAACATAAACATGAATTCATGAATCATAATCATGGAATCATGAATAAAATATTCAACTAGTATATATGTTTGGTTCAAAGAAAAAAAAGTGTGGGTCTTTACCTATCCTGTTGATAGTTCTCTTAGGTATTGTTCTTTTGTCTGTTTTCTTCAAACGACTGAAAGAAGGGTATAAAAATGAAAAGGAAAATGAGGAAGAGGATGACGAACTTACCGAATCGGTTATTCATTCTTCAAAACCTGTGTTGGTTCTTTTTTATGCAACCTGGTGCGGTCATTGCACAGATTTACATCCCGTCTGGAATGAAGCAGCGAAACAAGCGAATACAGAGGAAAAACGCATGTTGAAGGTGAATGTGGGGGATAATACACCCGAACAAAAAAAGATGATGAAACAATATAACATCAAAGGATTTCCTACCATTATTATCTTCAAAGATGGAACTCCAACCGAGTATAAAGGAAATCGTAAAAATGTAGATGCTCTTCTAAATACGTTGAATTAAATATTAGTACTTGATTAGTACTTGTATAAATTATGAGTCAACAGAGACATACACCAGTTACTTCCATTTAACTGCAACAGATATCCTTTGTCGTCGTATATTTTTATTTGTAAACGGTCAATGTTGGTAGGAGAGTGATACTCTCGCATGTATTTGTTCTTGTCCGCTAAAAATATGTCTCCCCACTTTATTTTCAGTTCATCAAATGGAATGACCGCAAGGACTTGATTGGGTGAGTGAACATCTATTCTTAAATTTTGTAATCCCAGGTTTGCTTTTTCCAAATTTTGTTGAGAAATCGTAAACAACTGATTTTTGGTTAGCGTGCGATTCGGAACATTCTCCAAATAACTGTTTAGATTCGACGGAAGAAGAGCGCCGAGACAAGGGTCTTGTGTAAAATACGAGGTAGGTTTACTGTTTTCAGGTTTAATATTGTTTTGTATCAGGGTATCCGCGGTTTGATTATTATTAAAGTCATCTACCACTACTACAAAATATTTAGTGAGGGGTAATGTCGCAACAGAAGACGCTTCGATGTGTGTAAATGGAAGTAAATCATAGTTTAAAGAAACCATTTGATTGGCGATAGTGGAACCTTGTATTTTTCGGAACCCCAAATGCCATCCGATACAATGGTTCACTTTACAGTTGGGCGTTAGGAAATGAACCAAAAAGGTTCTTGTACCTGTATTTTCTAATTTTATTTTTTTCGTGATAGAGGATAAGGTCAAGGATATATTGTATGGACTCAGTAAAGGTGTTAATGCAATACAAATACTATCTAAAGTAGGATAATGACCCGTAGGCAATTGGATGAGATGTTCTTCGTAACTCATACCTATTTTCTCTATAAGAATAAATCGGTCGTTTCCTTGTCTCTCTTCAATGTTGTAAAAAGTATAGGGGATTTGTATATTGACAACTTCCAAAGAGACTGCATTGACTACCTTTTCATTCAGTTGAATAATAAAATTGCACTCGTCTTCTTGTAGTTGTGAACGATATTGCGAATCCACTAATATCATTCGAGTAATGGTATTCTTGTAATTTGCGTTCAATACATCCCGAACAGTATTTTTGACCAAGACTTGTTCCTCTTGAATACTCGCGTAAAACTTGTCTCGGATTATCTTGTCCGCCGCTTTGTCTAAAAAAGTTTTAAAAGATTCGTCGTGGTTCTTGTATTGTTTGGTATAAATGATTTTTTTGGCATCTTCCACTTCTTGTAAGGTGAAGTCGTTTAAAAAGTTCATGGAACTATTCTTTGTGAAATACTTTTTGATGTCTAAAATAGTCATTGTGTCAAGGTCCATTATAATGACGGATGAAAATAATGAGTGAATTTATTCATGAATCATCATTCTTATCTTATAGTAACTTGACTTATAGTATCTTAAGTTATCTATAGAATATCTGTAGATAGTATAATGTATGTCGCCATTCTAGGTTCAGATGGTTCTTTCAATCAAAAATGGCAATTGAGAGAAAGTCATAATTGTTATTCTTACTTGTTAAACTTGAAAAGCACTGAAGCGGAAAGATTGTGTATGACAGAGTATCAAGATTTAAATTATTGTCGTAGGTCTCAACCGGGATACGCTGCAGGATACGATGCGTTGGATAAAAGGGATTTAACTTGTCCAGAAGTCATGAAACGAACCTTGGCAGATAATCCAAATATTAAAAAAGCGGATATCAACACAAAATGTGATGTTGATTCTTACAAAGGGGCGTTAGTCGTAGACCCTGGTACAGACTATCATTATTATCGCTTGAATGACGAAGGGTATTGGACGCACAAACCTGGATACAAACCTAGCACCGCGTATGATGCAAGTGGCAATTTAATCTATAATCCCGAGAAAGCGAACCGTAATTACGGTCGTTTAAATTATAAAGACTTCTGTGGGTATTTTTGTGTACCGAGACAACCTACTCGAAAAAGAATGTACCATAAACCTACCCGAAAAATAAAACCAAAACCAAAACCAAAATATACAAAATATACAAAATATACAAAATCATATCGGAATTAAAGGAATTTAAAGACATGGTCTATATCTATGTATGTCAGCGTGACATCGCATCACAGTACCAGAGTGGTCAAATGGGCTGGACTTAAGTTCCAGTGCTTCGGCTTCGTGGGTTCGAATCCCACCTGTGATAGTGTTCCTATAGCTCAGTTGGTTAGAGCGACGGTCTTATGAGCCGTAGGTCACCAGTTCAAGTCTGGTTAGGAACAATCTACTCGTAATGGTTTAGGAGGGTTCGATTCCCTCGACGAGTTCATTTAACGTACATCATATAACTTATGGTGTATGTTAAATACTTATAGGATAAGATACCTATAGAGAAAATAGAGAATGACATATAAACAAATCATGATAGATAAAGTATGAAGTTCGCTCCGCTTGTCCCTATGATGACGCGCATGACTCTTACTAAAATGCAACAAACCTATGTGCAAACCCTGAATAATCCAGCTCATTCGCTTATCCTTTGTACAGGCCCTGCGGGAACAGGCAAGACCTTGTTCGCGTGTCGAACGGCGCTCGAGCAACTTAAAGAGAAACAGATTAGTCAAATTGTCATTACCAAACCTTTGGTCTCGGTAGAGGGAGAAGACTTGGGATTTCTTCCAGGAAACATGCGCGCCAAGATGTCTCCCTGGATTGAATCTTATTTGGATATTTTTAAAGACTATTACCCTTTGAATCAAATTGAAGACATGTTGAAGAAAGAGACCATTAAGTTGGCGCCCTTGGCCTATTGTCGAGGCAATACGTATACCAACTCTTTTGTGATTTGTGACGAGTCTCAGAATACTACACCGAGACAAATGAAAATGTTGCTGACTCGTTTGGGAGAACGAAGCAAGATGGTGATTGTGGGAGATGTGGAACAACAAGATAACTCGGGATTATCTGGTTTATCTGATTTTTTGAATCGTTATCAGGACAAGATACATCAAGGTAAGAGTCACGAAGAAATCGCTTGGGTAAAGTTAGGGGAAGAGGATGTCTGTCGCAGTGCATTGGTGAAATACCTATTGAATACCCTTTACAAATAGACTTTTATCGTCCAGAAGACCTTCGACTAGACTTTCTACTACCATTTCCTGAACCGTTACCTGGGCCGCCTCGGTTACGATTACTAGACCTTCTTCCATTCGCTGGACCTCCGTTTCCTGGACCGCCTCGGTTAGGCGCTCGCGCCTGACTTCTTCGCAAACTGGCGCTTCTTGCTCTAGCTTGTCTATATGCTTCGTATGCAGCATTTTCTTGTGCATTTGCATTGTTTGCGTTTCTTTGCAATTGATTGGCATTAAAGACTCGGTCGACTCTACGACCCCGAGGTGGTCTTGCAGGAGGAGGTGCCATTTGAGGGTCCCATAACGCCGCTGCCTGCTGTGGCTGCATGGGTTGCTGCATGGGTTGCTGCATCATAGGTTGCTGCATCATAGGTTGCTGCATCATAGGTTGCATCATGGGTTGCTGCATCATGGGTTGTGCATACGGTACTGGATACGCTTGTGCATACGGTTGACCATATCCGGGTTGTCCAGGAATAGGAACAAAATACTGATTCCCTAAAACGTGTGACATGGTTGGGTTCTGTCCCAGAGAGAGCGCCGACATGGCGCCTGGATTGGTCAAAGTCAACATGCGACCCATCAGATGAGGGATATTGGGTCTAGTGGCAGACCGTGTGGGTGGAATCAGAGGTCTACCTGAAAAAGATTGAAGGGCAGTCGTAATAACATAATCCATACTGAACGCTAATTCATAAACCATGGCGTCAATGAGGAGAGGTCCCGTGACTATCATCGCGATACCTGCTACAAGGACCCCAAATCCTCTGGGGTCAAAATTCATTAACTGATTCAACGCGTCCAACATGGGTATTATTGTAACCTGCCATCGGGTGCACAAGGGATGTCTCAATGCAGTAAAGCGTCCCGTCACTCCCATACAGTCTCCGCTCGTGATTTGTTCAATACCCGCCTTAAAGAAAGCCTGTTGTGATTGACCTGCGAAACCTGCCATTAATGCAACGGATAACCATAGTCCAGAGTAAATAATTCCAGTGGTTGTGCGTGGAAGTAAAAAGGTTGCTCCAACTCGAATGAGTCCACGAACGATTCCTCGACCCTGTGGTCCTCGAGGCATATGAACCGGTGCACCTTGAACCATCTGAATCGGCGGACCTTGAACAGGGTCTTGAACCATCTGAACCTGTTGACCTTGATCCAGTGGAACAGGTGCCATCTGAACAGGAGCAACAATCTGCACCGGATAAAGTGGGTTCGCTGGAGGTCGGTAAGGTCCTTGACTGGGGTCTTGCCACGAACCTCCCGCCGTTCTCCTTCGACTAGGTCTACGTGACCTTGGTCGCCTGCTTTTATTTTTAGATAATTCTTTAATGAACCGTCCTATATCGTCTTTCAAATGATTGAATTGATTTTCATGCATAGAATCTAAATGTTTATCCGCTTCCTCTATGAAATCTAATAACGATTTCTGTCCCTTAACGACAAACATATCCGATAGATTTTTTAACGCATTCGACGACACTTGCGGATTAATCTTACACGCCATATATATTTATAAATTATTTTTTATAAAGGTATAAAGTGATTTTTTATCTTCCTATAGAATGAAAGTCATCAGTTATTCTTATCACGAAGAAAAAACATTGGAAGAACAAATCGCCTATTGTGCACGCGTCTCTAATCCAACCAGTCAAGAGAATAATCTGAACAATCAAAAATTACTCTCTTATCTCATGGACCATGGACACTGGTCACCTTTCGAAATGGTCAGTGTTTGTCTCGAGATTGATACATCACGTGATATCGCGAGACAAATACTACGCCACCGTTCTTTTTCATTTCAAGAATTCTCTCAACGTTATTCCACGCCTAGTTTGGACTTTCAAAAGAGAGAGGTTCGATTGCAAGATACCAAGAATCGTCAAAATAGTCTAGAGACACAAGACGAAACCTTGAAACGAAAATGGAACGAAAAACAAGACGAAGTTGCCCGGTCTGTACATGATGCTTATACGTGGGCGATTCAACAGGGTATTGCAAAAGAACAGGCGCGTATCGTCTTGCCAGAGGGGATGACCAAGACACGAATGTACATGAATGGGACCCTTCGTTCGTGGATTCATTATATTCAAGCGCGGTCAGGACAAGATACCCAGAAAGAGCATCGTGAAGTTGCCATCGCTTGCGCCCATGCCATACAACCCCTTTTTCCGATGATAGTTCAATTTTTGAAAGATTAAAGACTATGACTATGACTAAAGAATATCATTAACGCCAATTCATTGGATTCCAGAAACCACCATTATCACCAATTCATTGGATTCCAGAAACCACCATCATCACCACCACCAGAAAGTGCACTTCCTGCACCACTACTAATTTTTGAAGGCAATTCATCAAACCATTGTCCTATCTGACGATTAGATTCATTGAATCCATTGCTAATTCTATTGGTAGTATCATTGAAACCATTCCTAATTGTATTAGTAGTATCACTGAACCCATTCTTAATTGTATTGGTGGTATCATCGAATTCTTGTTTCACCTTTCTTTCTGCGACATCGAACCCGCCCGTCATATCCGCAACCACATTTTTGATTGTTTTGGGTATCGCTTCCCCGCATACATTCTTAAAACTGTTACCTGCTGTGTCAAGACCAGAAGTCACATTTGTACCGACTATATCTAACCCTGCTGCAATATTCTTCGTAGAATCTTCAAACCCTGCAGTCACATTTGAACTTACTGTGTCAAACCCTGCTTTCACATTTGAATTTGCTACATCAAACCCTTGTGTCATATCTGCACCCACTGTATCAAACCCAACCTTTACTCCATTTCCTAACCCTTCAAAGGCGCCTCCAATTGCATCTCCAAGCGCTGCAAACTTGTCTCCAATCGATATAAATATATTTGCGAAATTCATAATTCCATCCAACCAATTATTATCTTTTTGGTCACTTCTGTCACGTTCCGCTTTGATTCTTTCCGCCTCAAGACGAGCTGCGCGAATCATGTTAATGTTGTCATTAATGGTTTTTTCGCCTTCAGTGACCCATCCTCTGTAATTAGACTGCGCTACCCAAATATCTCCATCTTTTGATAAAATAATATGTCCTGTATTTGGATCCTGATTGACAGGGTCTATATTATTATACAAAAAATGATACTGACCATCGGTTTCACTATGCAAAGACCAAACCTGATTGTCTTGACCCACATTTAAACGACCCTTGATAAAGAGATTGCCTTCTATCTCAACATCATCTCTTAAATGCACCTTACGTTTACTTTCATTCTCTGTTTCTGCTCCTACCAGATTCAATGCATTTGGGTCTAACGACGATTTGTAGATAATAGTGCCGCTGTTGGATTGAGTCTTTGGAGTCGATGCCCCAAATTCTAATCGTTTATCGCCTATAATTCGATTGTTTCCATTCAACCTTGTACTGTTTAGGTCACTTTGTCCTTTTACGGTTAAGTTATTTCCGACATCTAGATTGTCTTGGATACGTACTTTACGATTGATTCCCTGATTGCCTGCGCCTGTAATCTCTAATCCGGTCGTCGTATAGATTATTTTTCCTGCATCTCCATTCTTATTCTCGATATCTTTGCCAAACTCAAACGGTTTATTCTTTTGAAGAGTAATTCCATTTGTTCCAAACGAACCCATTTTTTCACCGTTTCCCCAAAAAGACACGATACCTGTGTCCTCTCGATTGAATCCAGTCTTCTTGTCTCCAAATGCCAAATCTATGTCGGGATTTAAATCGTCTCCAAATGGATTTATAAATAGATTCCCTTTATGTATCGTTTTATTGGTGACATTCAAAGCATTTAACTCGACAGGTTTATTCCTGAATCCAACAATTTGATTCGGTATCTTAAGATTATCATTTTCCACTGGGATTTCTACCTTTAATTCATTCATTAAGTTGTCAGGTTGTTTAAACCCAAGTCCTTCTTTATTTGTAAATATCATTTTCATTAAAATACTTATACCGATACATATACCTATAGATAGGATTAGAGCGATAAACATGATAGTTACAGATATATATAACTTCATATAGGTATATATATCGGTATATAATATCTTACCTGATTAACATGGATTATCACTTATATTTTTTAAATTGTCTGTAATCATTCCTGGAAAATTCGCTTTCGCTAGTCGAATATTGCCCTCTTTTGTAAGAGTGATTCGTCCTTTGTCATTATCAATATCTCCAGGAGAAGTTTCTTTGTACAAGAAATGCAATGACCCATCTGGTTGAACTTTGATATTCCAATATTCTTCCGCTGTTCCAATTCGTATAGAACCCTTGACTCGAAGATTCGAGTCCACCTCTACGTCGTCCCATAGATGTATTTTACGCGACCCACCTCCTTCCGCACCTACAATATTTAAGGCGGTTGCGTCTAATGTAGTTGTATCTGAATTTGTGTCCGAGTTTATTTTATATACAATAGTACCACTATTGGATTGAGTCTTCGCTTCATTCGCTCCAAACTCTAATTTTTTATTTCCTACGATTTGAGTATTCCCCTTTAGGATAGTCTCATTCAGTTCGGTCGCTCCAGGGACTATTAAGTTATTTCCGACATCTAGATTGTCTTGGATACGTACTTTACGGTTGGTTCCCTGATTTCCTGCACCTATAATCTCTAATCCGGTCGTCGTATAGAATATTTTTCCTGCATCTACATTCTTATTCTCGATATCTTTACCAAACTCCATAGGCAAGTTTTTTTGAAGTGTCATTCCAGTGGTTCCATAGGTTCCTATTTTTTGTCCATTGCCCCAAAAAGACACGATACCTGTGTCCTCTCGATTGAAACCCGTCTTCTTGTCTCCAATTGCAAAATCTATATCGGGATTCAAATCTTCCCCCACGGGTTTAAGAAAAGTTCTTCCTTTATGTACTGTCGTATTTTTTACATTTAGGTCATCCATGGTAATTGCGTTCCCCTGAAATCCATTTATTTTATTAGGAACTGTAATGATATCATTTTCACTTGAAATTTGTATAGGGATAATATCAACCAGGTTAGAATTAAACCCTTCTTTGTGTTTGTAAGAAAAATAAATAGAGAGATAAGAAATAACTAGAATGATAAATATTACAATTATCACATACATATTTATATAACGATAGAATATAATGGCAACTATAGATTACAATTCTGGTAATGGACCGGTGACTTTTTTTCCCTCGAATGTCTCTTCTCCTGTAAGATTTTGTGACAATAACGCATCAGGAATTCAAATCGCAACAAAGGGAGCAACCCCTAAGAATAATACTGTACAAATTGGGCATGCAACCTCTCTTTTAGAAATAAATAGTTCAATCACTCAATTTAATTCTAGTTCTATGATTCAGGTGGGTAATGTGAATAATGGAAATTCACTTATTACATTAGATTCCTCCGCAATACATGCTTAT
>Ga0209443_1002239_pt1 | contig 11502 bp, 11 predicted proteins | sample LauGreBMM110DCMD_2_FD_187571 | JGI IMG/M metagenome (GOLD analysis project Ga0209443, IMG submission 187571) | Freshwater lake microbial communities from Lake Michigan, USA - Su13.BD.MM110.DCMD (SPAdes) (version 2) | ecosystem: Environmental > Aquatic > Freshwater > Lake | place: Lake Michigan... | reverse complement strand
GCAATTCTTTATTTTTAGCCTTTTGGCCCAATGACTTGGCTTGATTCGAAATCTGGGATAGGGACAACTGATCTGCAAAGCGGATCACAGGAACCAACAGCCCCTCTTCTACCGCGACCGCCATGCCTATGTGGATGTGGTCGTTGTAGCGGATTTTATCTCCCAGCCAGCTGGAATTTGCTTTTGGGTTTTGACGCAAGGCCGCTGCTGTTGCTTTAATGACCAGGTCGTTGAAAGATATCTTTGCAGTACCAAACTCGTTCATGCTTTTTCTAGCCTCAATCGCCTTGTCCATGTTGATCTCCATGGTCAAGTAGAAGTGCGGAGCCGAATACTTGCTCTCTGCCAATCGCTTAGCAATGGTTTTACGCATTTGCGAAACCTTCTCTTCGGTGAAGCTCTCTTGACCAAGTGCTGGAGCACCTCCTACTTGGCTTGAAGCTGCCTGAGGGCTAGCAGTTGCTGCAGCAGGCACAAAGGTTTCAATATCTCTTTTGACAATTCGTCCACCTTCACCGCTACCGGCTACTTGACGAATGTCTACTCCAGTTTCACTGGCTATCTTTTTTGCTAATGGAGAGGCCTTTAGACGCTCATTTCCAGTTGAACTAGTAACTGCTGCTGCAACTGGCGCTTGAACCATTACTGGAGCCGGTGCTGCTACAACTACTGGAGCTGCAGGACTTGCTACTTCCACAGGGGCAGCGATTGATGCACCAACCTGATGGGCAGCCAAAAGACTTTGGTAATCGGCTCCTTTTTCTCCAATCACTGCGATGACTCCATCTACCGGAACACTTCCTCCAGCTTCTACTCCGATGTACAACAACACGCCGTCTTCGTAGGATTCCAATTCCATGGTGGCTTTATCTGTTTCTACCTCAGCGATGATTTCTCCCGTCTTCACGACATCACCCACTTTTTTCAACCAGGCGGAAATAGTTCCTTCCTGCATGGTATCACTCATTTTGGGCATGGTCACTAGGACCGCTGCGATAGAAGATTTAGCGACGGCTGCAGCTGGTGGGTTTACTTCAGCCACAGCAAGTACTGGAGCAGTAGCGGGAAGGGCAGCTTCTACTTTTGTTACTTCTGCAGGAGCTCCAGACAATAAATGCTGGAATGCTTCTCCCTTCTCTCCGATTATTGCGATGATCCCATTGACAGGAACCGAATCTTTCTCTTTAACACCTACATACAAGAGCACTCCTTCCTCGTAAGATTCCAGTTCCATAGTGGCTTTATCGGTCTCCACCTCTGCAAGAATATCTCCAGGCTTTACAGTGTCTCCTACTTTCTTCAACCAGGATGCAATCACACCTTCTTCCATGGTGTCACTCATTTTTGGCATTCTTATAATTTCGGCCATGTTCTATGTAGCTCTTGTAGTTAATTTAAGAGCCCAAAAATAGTTTTTAAAAACGCTTTATTCAAATTATATGCTGTATTTTCCAATCTGTTTTTGACCGCTTGCCTCCATGCCCTTACTTCAACCCTGCAACTTCCAACGGCCTAAATACCTCTTTAACGGTCACTTAGAAACCATTTTTCCCACCTTATTCCGGCAAGTAATCCTCCCTCCTACACAGCAGGATCTTGTAGAAACTCACGATGGAGATGTCTTAGAAGTGGATTGGCACCGAAGAGGCCACCCCAAATTAGTGATCATCAGCCACGGTTTGGAAGGCAATAGCAGCAGGCCCTACATGCTGGGAATGGCAAAAGAAGCCTTGAGCAAGGGATTTGATGTGCTCGCTTGGAATTACCGAGGATGTGGAGAGCAACTGAATCGGAAGGCGATTTTTTACCACAGCGGGGCTACTTATGACCTAGAAACCATCGTTCGCTATGCCGCTCCAGGCTATACGGAGATTGCATTGGTTGGCTTTAGTCTAGGAGGAAATCTAACCCTCAAGTACCTAGGTGAAAAGCGCGATCGAGATCCAAAAATCAGAAGAGGCGTTGCGATTTCCGTGCCCTTGGATCTTGGCGGGTCATGCGATAAAATCTCCGCTTCTGGCTTTGGACTTTATACCCGTAGATTTCTGAAGAGCCTCCAATTGAAAATTGAGAAAAAATCTAGCCTTTTTCCAGAAGAATTTCCGTTTGAAAAATTTGCTTCCATTCGTAGCCTTCGGGATTTTGACAACACTTTTACCGGACCCCTTCATGGATTTCACGATGCCGAGGAATACTACCAAATCAACTCTGCCTTACAGTTTCTGTCGGGGATAGAAGTGCCCACCCTGGTTCTAAACGCACAAAACGATCCATTCCTCAGTCCCTCCTGCTACCCCAGTCAGCTGGCACAAAAGTTGGATCAGGTACACTTTGAATTTCCCATCCATGGGGGTCATGTGGGATTTATGCAATCTGATTCCAGTAAACCCTTTTATTCTGAGACCCGAGCAGTTGAATTTATTTGCCAGGATTCCTAACTTCGAAAAATAATAGCTGAACCTGCGACCATGTGTGGAAGATATTCACTTGCCAAAAGTAAAATTGAACTAGAAGAACGCTTTCAAGCAGAAATGCTAGCGGATTTCTCGCCTCGATACAACATTGCCCCTACGCAGTTGGTGCCCGTGATCACCTCCGATAGTCCCAAAGGGTTCTCCTTTTTTTACTGGGGCATCACCCCTGATTTCGGTCAAAATAAGCCCGTTTCAGCAAAACTGATCAATGCAAGAGCAGAGTCGGTTCATGAAAAAGTAACTTTTAAATCCTCCTTCCTCAAAAGAAGGGTCCTCATCCCGGCAGATGGGTTTTACGAATGGAAAAAAGTAGGGAAGAAAACCAAAATCCCGCATCGTTTCGCCCTCCGTGAAGAAGAACCCTTTGCTTTTGCAGGAATTTGGGAGGAATATGAAACGGTCTCCGGAGAGTCTCAACACACTTTTCTGATTCTAACCACCAGCCCAAATGACTTGGTGTCTGAAGTCCACGATCGCATGCCCGTAATTTTGAGACCTGATCAAGAAAAAAAATGGCTAGACAACTACAGTTCCGAGGCCGAGCTTTTGGAACTATTGAAGCCCTATCCGAATGAATTGATGCTCAGCTACACCGTTTCCCCATTGGTTAATTCAGTACAAAATGATTCACAAAGTTTGCTTCGAAAAACCTCTCCCATGGATCAATTTGGGAATTACACCCTATTTGGGTAGGCCAAACAAACTCCTCTTTTGTTGTTGAACTAATTTGCTTGCCGATATTGAACTGTTATTTACCCAATCTCACCCCACTACTCTAAGTTAAGCCCATGTATACTTCACGAATTCTAGCAGCAGGACACTATGTACCTGAACGAATCGTCACCAATGCCGAACTTTGCCAGATGATGAATACCACCAACGAATGGATTGTGGAGCGTACGGGTATTCAGGAGAGGCACTGGTATACGCCAGGGGTGGATACAGTGACAAACATGGCTGCTAAAGCAAGTAAAATGGCTATGGAACGAGCGGGTGTAGAAAAAGATGAAATTGACTTCATCATCTTTGCAACCATCACACCGGACTACTTTTTGCCAGGCAATGGCGTGCTGCTGCAGCGGGAAATGGGTTTCAAAACCATCGGCGCACTAGACATTCGAAATGCTTGTTCTGGATTTATCTATTCCCTATCGATCGCCGATCAGTTTATCAAAACGGGCATGTACCAAAAAATACTAGTTGTCGGAGCAGAAATCCAATCTTCAGCCCTGGATAAAAGCGATGAGGGAAGATCCAGTGCGGTGATTTTTGCAGATGGCGCTGGTGCAGCAGTAGTAGGACGCGCAGCGCCTGGTCAAATAGGGATTCTCAGTACCCACCTGCATTCCGAGGGAGCGCATGCTGAGGAACTCTATTGCATCGCCCCAAGTTCCAGTGGAAAAGTACGCATCTCCCAGGAGCTGATTGAGCGAGGAGATTTTTTCCTGAAGATGAATGGAAATGCAGTGTTCAAGCATGCTATAGTTCGCTTTTTGGAGGTCATCCAGGAAGCCTTGGCATTCAATCAGCTAACCAAAGATGACATCGACCTGCTCGTGCCTCATCAGGCCAATTTGAGAATCTCACAGTACATCCAACAGAAATTGGAGCTGCCCGATGAGAAGGTGTTTAACAACATCATGCATCTGGGCAATACCACTGCTGGGACTATCCCCATCGCACTTTCTCAGGCTTGGGAACAGGGGCGATTGAAAGAGAATGACCTGATTTGTCTCGCTGCTTTTGGCTCAGGCTTTTCTTGGGCTTCTGCACTCTTGAAATGGTAATGAAGTGAAGGCGGAGTTAGACCTTCATTTATGGCTAGATAAAACGCTAGTTCAGCGGCAAAATCAACTGAAAACTGATTTTCTGGACCTTTTTGAGCAGCTCGGCAACTCTGTTACCCATGAGGAATTGACCCGTTTTTTCTCAAATTCGAAGGGTAAAAAAATCTCCAAAGGAAATCAGCTACTCGGCTTCCCCTACTTGGTGCTTGACCTGATTCGAGACTTTGATTTGGACAAGGGTTGTAACTTTCGGTTCGTAAGCTGGTTTGGCCATGGGCTTTATTTCTGCGTTTATCTGGGCAAGCAACTGCCACAACCTGATCAATTATTTATAGAGAATGGGTTCCTGTTGGGAAGAAATGACCTCCCCTGGGATTTGGCAGCACAAGTAGATTGGATACAGGCCGGCAATAAAAACCCTGAAAACCAAGGAGAAGCTAGACTTTGGATTAAGGAGATTGAATTGGTTGGGGAACACGCAAATTGTCTCCAAATTTTAAGAGATGAACTGAAGAAAATTCTCCTTGCAAATCCGGCTGAGTGATCAAAAAATTTAAGGATTTCATGTACTTTTAAACAGGAAATGATTTTCTACGTAGGTATAGGGAAATCTTCCAATTGCGCATTCGAAAAACTAGTTCTAACCTACTCTTAAGAATCTGATTTACTATGAAGTATATCCTGATTGCAGCATTCTCCTTTCTTCATTTTTCACTTTTTGCACAGACTTCAAAAATCGCAGTGCTTTACAACAGTGATTCATCCATTGTAGGTACGGGTGTTTTAGAAAACAAGCGTCAAACTGGCCTTTGGAAGTTTTACAATGCAAAAACCAATACACTAATCACAGGAGGGAATTATAAAAATGGTCTTCGTGACGGGCAATGGGGAAGTTTTCATGCCAATGGCAAACCCAAAGAGCTGGCAGATTACCGAGATGGAAAACTTTTTGGTACGGCTCGATTTTTTGATTCCAATGGCTTATTGATCAAAGAGGCAATCTTTCAGGATAGCATTTTGGTGGGTAAGTACACGGAATATTATGGAAGTACTGATAACGACTTTTACACAGACCCCAGCCAAATAAAGTTAGAGGGCAATTATGTGGTAGGCAAAAAAGCGGGGCAATGGCTAAGCTACTTCCCTGGGGGTGAGCTTTCTATCCGCGAATTTTATGTAGATGGATTGCGAGAAGGACCCTATTTCGAATTTGATCCCGAAGGAAATGTCTTGGCCGAAGCCACCGCAATCAAAGGGCAATTTGAAGGTATTTACAAGACCTTTTCTTTACCCAATATGGTCTATCAGTCCGGTGCCTACAAAAACGGAGAAAAAATTGGAGCGTGGAAAAGCTATTTCCCTGGAACTAAATACCTGGAGTCGGAAGAATTTTATGACTCCTCAAGCAATCGTATCGGGGAATGGAGTTATTTCTATGAATCCGGGCGCTTGGCTCGAAAAGAAAGGTATGAAAACAACATAGCTGTAGGTGTTTGGGAAGAATATTTTCCGGACAAAACGGTCTCAAAAAGAAAAACCTATGTTCTTGGAGTACCAGAAGGGGACTATGTGGAATACCACAGCTCAGGAAAGCTCTCTGTTCAAGGCCAATACGAAGGAGGAGCAAAAAAAGGAGTTTGGAAAACCTTCTATCCGGACGGACAATTGTATACGATTGGAGAATACCGAAACGATCTCAAAACTGGACTCTGGAAATTTTTCAATAAAATAGGTGTCCTTATCGCTGAAGGCGAATACCTACTTGGAATGGAGAATGGGCAGTGGGTCTACTACTACGATGGAGCCCAACTAAAGTCTGTAGGAAGCTTCAATTTAGGTTTTGAGGATGGAATTTGGGGATTATTCTACGACAACAAGCAGCTGACCCAAGAAGAGTTTTGGGACAACGGTAGACTCCTCAATGTAAGTGAGTATTACACCCTTGACGGTAAAGAAACTCGGGACAAGGGCACCTTGAAAGATGGAAATGGCACCCGGATCACCTACTATGTCACCGGACAAAGAGAATCCGAAGGAAGCTATCAGGGAGGGAAATCGGAAGGACTTTGGATCTATTACCACGAATCAGGCAGAAAAGCCTCTGAAGGAATGATGAAGGATGGTAAAAAACAAGGACCTTGGAAGTTTTATAACACTGCTGGACGATTGGAAGACCTCCTTCAGTTCAAGGATGACGAAATCCAGTATCCAAAAGGAAGTACCGATAGGTAATAGTCTTTTTTCGATAAATCATATTTCTTCGGCCAGCCTTCGGCTGGAAACATTCCTCGGTAATCTCGGTTAGAAAGTAAAACCAATACCCATGTTTGGATTATTCAAAAAGAAAAGCGAGAAGGAAAAGCTCCAAGAGACTTATGCCAAGATGATGTCAGATGCGCATAAACTATCGCATAGCAACCGAACTGCTGCGGATAAATTGATGGCAGAAGCGGAAGAAGTAGCCAAGCAGATCGACGCCCTCAACAAGGCCTAATCATCCACTTACTTTCTTGCGTAATCGTCCTGCAATCGGAAGATATCGTCTTCATCTGAAGGATGGCTTTCATCCGTGTGCATCCAAATCTCAGCAACTACCCCCCAGCCCTGCGTACCGATCAAACGATGGCGCTCTCCCTGCGGCAGGGACACGATTTCATTGGGAATCATCGCTACTGCTGGACCTTGGGCATCGTCCAAACTCCTACTGACCGCCGCTTCTCCTGCCACCAAGTTCCACAACTCCGCACGACGGGAGTGGTACTGCCAAGAAAGTCGTGCTTCAGGCGCAACAACTAAGAATTTGGGGCTCAACCTCTGCGCATACTGCTCTTCAGAAAGTGCTACTTCAGAGAAAAATTGGGCTTTAAATGCTCGGATCTGCGTTTCATCCAACACAAAAAAACCACCCCAGGGGCGCTCAAAATCTTGGGTGGATATCGAAAATCCTGCCTCAAGTAAAAAACGTTCTACCTCTTCAGCAATTTGAGATTTAGGCAAGTTGGGTGAAAGAATAAGTGGTTTCATACAAAGAATTAAAAAAGAATTTAAAGGTAAACATTTTTCCAGTTTCCAGAATGGAGCAATTCAAATTGTCAAACTGCTCTGGAGCACGGGATTTCAAAGCAACAGCCCCTACTTCCCTACTTTCTTAAATAAATTACCGACAACTTCTTTAATTTTTTTCATCAAGTATTTTTAAGCTGGCTAATTTTTAGCGTATTTCAAGCCTCAATTCCCTCACATGCACCTCATTAATCCACAAAAGGCCCTTACTAAAATTGAAGGCGTAGTTGAAGTAAAAAACTACCTGCTGAAGATACGGCTGATCAAAAGCCTATACCAGAAAGGCGCTTCCACTGCAAATGAAATCTGTGGAAGCATGGGAATTTCCTTACCCACCGTTAATGCCCTCTTGACAGATTTAATGCGCTCGGGAGAGGTGATCAAACAGGGGCGTGCAGCATCCCAAGGGGGAAGGAAGCCAGATTTGTACCGGCTGGCACCAGATGCATTCTATGTGCTGGCGGTGGACCTCAGCAAGTATGCTGTAAGCTTGGCCCTGTACAATTGCCAGCAGGATATCGCCAAGGAACAGGTGATGCATAAAATCACACTCAACAATGAGCCGGAGACCTTCGAACAACTTTGTCAGCACATCGAAAGCTACCTAGAGGCATCTGGCTTCCCTATGGATAAAATTATTGCGATCGGAATTTCCATGCCTGGATTGATTGACTCAAAGGCTGGGATAAACCATACCTACCTCAATTTTGGAGGTCAAAGTTTGCAAAAGCACCTCGAAAGCAGGTTCCCACAATCCATATTTCTAGAAAATGACGCACGAGCGATGACGCTTGCAGAATACAAGTTTAGGGCTGTTCATGGCGCGCAACATGTGTTGGGCATTTTTGTGGGATGGGGAATCGGACTAGGGATAATCGTGGACGGCAAAATCTACCAAGGGACCTCTGGTTTTGCAGGAGAGTTTGCCCACTCTCCTCTTTTTGAATCTCAAGAGATCAATTGCACCTGTGGAAAAAAAGGCTGCTTGGAGGCTGTTGCCTCGGGCACCTCCATCGTCCGCATGGCTGAAGAAGCAATCCTGCTCGACAAAGACAGCATCCTGGCGCGAATGGCCAAATCCTACAAGGGACCACTCGATCCAAACCTTGTGGTGCGTGCAGCCCAAGAAGGAGACCAACGCGCGATCACCATCTTGTCTGAAGTAGGCCTTAATCTAGGAAGAGGCATTTCCATGCTGATCCAGCTGCTCAATCCCGAACTCATCATCCTAGGAGGAGTGGTTGCTGAAGCCAATCAGTATATTTTGACACCGATTCAACAGGCGCTGAATGTGTACAGCATGGCCAAATCACGAGAAAAAACTAAGATTGTACTTTACCAATTGGGATCTGAGGTAGGATTACGAGGTGCTATTGCCGTGGTCACCGATAAACTATTTGAAGAAGTCCTTACCAAGCAAAATTGAACCTGAGTTATAGCACTACATCCTCTGCACGAACGATCAGATACTCCCTATTTTTTAGTGAAATCAGTCCTACATCATAACAAATCTGGTACGACTGACCATCCTGACCTACTTCCTGATGGGTCATGTACCTAAAGTTAAAACCCGCCAGCAACAAGTATTCTCTGTCAACCTTCGTTGGTTTCTTGCCTCCTGAGAGAAGTGCAAGCAGAATAGCTCTGTTCCGCTTTAAAACTCGGTTGATGATTCGTATCTCTTTATTTTGAATTGAATTTTGCTGGTTGTTGAAGTTATTTCTACATCCATCGTCACAAAATTTCTTGTCTGTTCTTCCCTGAAGAACTTGGCCACAAGACTGGCATAGACGTTTTTCTGTTGGCATAGTTGAAAAAATTAGCTGCTCAGAAGCATCAACTTCAAGCAAGGATTACAAAAAAATTACTTTAAAAAATTCACGAAAGGGGAAAATCCCCCTTTCGTGATCTTAAATCTAGAATTTACGGTACTTTCCGTCCAGATACTTGTTTGCTTTTCGCTCCGCAAATTTTGCCTTCTTGCTATTCCAATGCAGGGTTTCGTTTGGAAAACGACCTGCAATCACCCCAAGCAGGATGGTCTCAGTCAAGCGTGCGGAATATTCGAAAGGGGCACTGCACTCTCCCTTACCCAAGCAGGCATCTACAAATTGGTGGTAATGCTTCTTACTTTCTCCCACGTAATCTTTTACTGGAGCACCCAAGTTGAACGGAGTCACATCAAACTTCTTGTACTTTCCATCCACAATCCATCGTGGAAGTTGCTGGAAGTGAGGCAATAACAACCTACCTTTTTCACCCATAAACATGGCTCCTTGATCAGGAAGCTCGTCACCATTGGGAAGCTGCAAATCCTCATGTAGGTCAGGAGCCCCAGCTCCATCGTACCAGACCCACTTCAAGGTATCGGCGGTGTAACGAGTAGCTGGGAATTCATAAGTCACGATATTATTCTCTGGAAATCCAAAACCGTTTGGCTTTCTACACTGGTTGACAATCGTACGTGGCACATCCAGTTGGAGTGCATTGTAGGGCGTATCAAAAATATGTACCCCCATGTCTCCAAGCGTACCACAACCGTAGTCCAATATCTTCCTCCAGTTGCCTGGGTGGTAGATCCCTTCCTTGTAATCCCGCTCAGGAGCTGTACCCAACCATAAGTTCCAATCCAAATTGCTCGGCGCCGCATCACTCCCTTTAGGTTCTTTGCCATCATATCCCCAGTTTTTGGGAGACCAAGCACGAACCGTATGGACCTTACCGATGATCCCAGATTGGATGAGCAGGGTAGCTAGCTTGTAATCGTAAAAGGAATGCACTTGAATTCCCATTTGGGTGACTAAATCCTTTTTTTCAGCCAGCTTTTTCATCGCTCTGGCTTCTGTCACATGATGAGTCAATGGTTTTTGACAGTACACTGCCTTGTTCATTTCCATAGCCATCAAAGAGGCGGGGGCATGAGTATGGTCTGGCGTGGATACCACGACCGCGTCAAACTGATTTTCCATTTCACTCAAGAGCGCGCGGTAATCCGCGTAAGTCTTTGCTTTAGGAAAAAGAGCTGTCGCATTACTTAAGGCATTCGAATCCACATCACAAAGCCCCACTACTTCTACCATGGCATGGCTGGAGATGGCTCGCAAATCCTCCATTCCCATTCCTCCCAAACCTATGTGTACGGTTCGGAGCTTGCCTTTGGCAGCTACCTCTGCCAATAGTGTTGGGGCAAGAGATAATCCTGCTATGCCAAGCGCAGACTTCTTGATAAAGTCTCTACGATCGATTACTTGATAATTTTTTTTCATGAAAAAAGGGGCTTCTTGGGTTTAGGGTAATTCTTTAATTTTGATATTTCGAAATCGGACCACATCGCCATGGCCCAAAAATCCAATATGCCCTCGACTTCTTTGGAGTCCAGGATGTTCTTTTTTGTCTAACGTACCGTTTTTACTGGCTTCCAGGTAATTGCCTTCCAAAATCACTTCTCCATTGAGTACAACGGTGATGTAAGGATGCTGCACACGTACCTCCTGCTGATTCCAGTCTCCTGTAGGCCGCAAATAGCCCCGCTTGGCAGGGATCACCCCATAGACCGAACCATGGTATTGGTAGGCTTCTAAGGTTGCATATTTTTCTGCTTCGTTGTCCAAGATCTGGAGTTCCTTGCCCACATAAGCAGCATCTCCTTCCAAAGGAGCATGTATTCCCAACCCATTGTTGGATCCGGGGGTCAGTTGAAACTCAAATCGTAGGATAAAATTTCCATATTCCTTTTCGGTATATAAATTTCCACCATCGCCGTCTTGAGGTTCGATCACGATCATTCCATCTTTGACGAGGTAGGAACTTTTGTTTCCTATCCAACCAGACAAGGTGCGCCCATCAAATAGTGATGTAAAGCCTTCTTCTTGGGCCTGCACCGTGCGTACTGGTAAGAAGTATAGCAATCCAATTGAAATAAATGCGGCAAGAATTCGTACAGATAAATGCATAGTCAACTAAAAATAACTGGCTTATACAAATCTAAAAGTGTTCTTCAATTTTTCCCCTTTTTTCATCAAAAAATCGCAGTGCCACTAAAAAAAGAAACTCAATCTCCTCTGTAAAAGTAGAATACCCTCAAAATTAATCCGCTAAATTTGAAACAGACGGACTGTATTCAGAGTTTAAATCCTAGTCGCTGACTGCAGTTCAATCCGTTATGCGAAACCAATTGC
>Ga0209443_1002238_pt1 | contig 11508 bp, 9 predicted proteins | sample LauGreBMM110DCMD_2_FD_187571 | JGI IMG/M metagenome (GOLD analysis project Ga0209443, IMG submission 187571) | Freshwater lake microbial communities from Lake Michigan, USA - Su13.BD.MM110.DCMD (SPAdes) (version 2) | ecosystem: Environmental > Aquatic > Freshwater > Lake | place: Lake Michigan... | reverse complement strand
TGGATTTGATGAAACCATTCCAGGTGTTATACAACATTTGTATGAATCAGCTTTACAAACTCCTAGAAAAGGAAATTGGTAATGTAGCTTCTGTAAACATTAGGCGTGTTCCAAGACTAAAAGATGGAGATGATCAAGATTCTCTTGATGTATGGGAAATGGAAGCAAGAGAGCGTGGTATTATATTCGATGATGACAGCCCAGAGAACACAAAGGCTGCTGTATCCAATACTAGCATTGCAAGAAACATAGATTTGACAAGAACTAACGAAATCCAGTCTAGATATAACCTTGCTCTCCAATTGAAGAACGAATGTTGGGAACTTATAGGCATCTCTAGACAACGTTTAGGAAGCGTACAAGCGAGCGAATCTGCCACAGGTGTCAACACAGCTGTCAGTCAGTCATATGCCCAGACAGAGCCCTTATTCATCGCACACGAGTATGTATTAGGTCAGCTATATCAAGCTATTGTAGATGCAGCACAATATATAGAAAGTGCTAAGCCTATGTCTACATTGTCATACATTACATCTGAAGGAGAATCTGCATTTATACAAGTGAATGGTAATGATTTGAAGCTTCGTGATCTGAAAGTGTTTATTACAAACAGACCAGAGGATACACAAATGTTTAATGAGCTTCGTCAGCTATCTCAAGCAGTTATACAGAATGGTGGTACACTATATGATATAATAGAATTGTATTCTACTAAGTCTATGAGAGAGATGAAGAAGACATTCAAGAATCTCAAGGATCGTCAACAGATGCTACAAGACCAACAGATGCAACAACAGCAACAGCAGCTTGAGCAACAACAACAAATTGCAACTGCCCAGATGCAGGCTCAGCAACAACAACAACAAGAAATGTTGGCTAATCAAAACTATCAGCAAGAACTTGATAGAATCAATAAGAAAGAAATAGCTCTCATTAATGCAGCTGCAAGAGGTGAGGCAGCAACACAAGATGTTGATGATTCAGGCACCGCTGATATACTAGAGATATCAAACTTATCTATGCAACAGTCTAAAGCAGCTCAAGATTATCAATTGAAGATGCAAGACATTCAATCTAAAAACACTCAAGCTATGCAGAAGCTACAGCTTGAAAAAGAAAAGATAAATGTTGCTAGAGAGAATATGAAGAATGATGTAGAAGTGGCTAAGATAAATGCTACAAACAGAGCATCTAAAAGCAATAAGAAATAATAAAATATGGAAAAATTAACATTAATGCTATACGTACCAAAAAAACAACAATTTTGATTATTCCTATTTGATTATTTTACAAACGAAAGTACATTTATATCATACAAACCAATCAAATAATTAACTACATATATGGCAGACAACCTAGACACTCCGTCATTTGGTAACTTCGGTATTGAAGATACTATGGATTTGGGAATGGGTAACGCACAGCTGTTGGATGATTTGTTTTCTCCAGAAACTTCTACAGAAGATCCTGACAAACTAGAAAAAATCATAAAGACAGCGGATGAACCAAAAGCTCCTAAAAAACCAGAAGTATCAAAAGGTAAAGAAGTTGTCCAAAAGCTAGATGGTGAGGAACCCACTCAACAAGATGTTTTAAAAAACTTTCTTGGAGATGATGAAGAAGAAGAAGAAACAGAAGAAGATGTTGTAGCAGCACCAACCAAAGCTAAAGCAGAAGCTGAAGAAGAGGAAGATGGTGATGATGTTGCAGAATCCCCATTTGTTTCTCTATCAAAGGATCTTTTCAAACTTGGTGTATTTACACAAGATGATGATGAAGAGAATGCAGTTATTGAAACACCAGAACAATTCCTGGAAAAATTCAATGCAGAAAAGAAGAAAGGTGCAATCGAGATCGTTGATAACTTCATTGGTCAGTTTGGAGAAGATTATCAAAAAGCGTTTGATGCCATATTTGTAAAGGGTGTAGATCCTAAAGATTATTTTGGCGTATATAACAATGTAGTGAGCTTTGCTGAATTGGATTTGTCTATTGAAGACAACCAAGTGAGAGTTATCAAACAAGCTTTAACTGATCAAGGCTTTGATACAGAAGATGTCACTACAGAAATTGATAGACTTAGAAACTACGGTGATTTAGAAACAGTTGCTAGCAAGCATCATAAAGTGCTTGTTAAGAAGGAAGCAGCAAAGTTGCAACAAATAGAGCAACAAGCTGAACAACAACTTCAGCAGAAAGCAATGATTCGAAATCAGTATATTCAAAACGTTCAGTCTGTCCTTCAAGACAAATTGAAAACAAAGGAGTTTGATGGAATTCCATTAAACCCCAAATTGGCATCAGAACTACAAGACTTCCTTTTGGTAGACAAGTACAAAACTCCTTCAGGTGAAACCCTGACAGATTTTGACAAGACTATCCTGGAACTTAAGAGACCTGAAAACCATGCTGCGAAAGTTAAGCTGGGACTTCTTCTTAAGATTTTAGAAAAAGATCCTACGCTATCTACCATACAAAGAACAGGAGTGACTAAGAAGTCAACCCAGTTGTTTGAGGAAGTTGCGAGACAGACTAGTAAAAAACCTAGTTCTGGTGGCAATGCTGGAAAAGCAAACTCATGGTTCTTATAAATTAAATAAAACAAAGTAAAAAACAATGGCAATTCAAACAATCCCAGGTTTAACTGGCTTTACCTACGCTCGCGTTGCGTCAATGGACAAACGTGCCGTAGGAAAGCTAACAGATTCAAATCACTTGGAGTCGTTTCACTCTACTGAGCCAGCTGACTACGACAAGAAGATTATCTCCTTGTACACTCAGAGCTCATTGTATAGCAATGACTTCCTTGATATGATCAACAAGTCCACTCCTTATTACATCGACAACAACAGCGATTCTTGGAAGTGGGATGTTCAAGTTCCTTACAAATTCCCTAAAATCATCGACATACCCACCTCCACTGTTGAGTTGAGTAAGCCAGGTATTGATGGTCAGGAATTTCAGGTGGTATTGGACACTAACGAATTCTCTAAGAACGCTATCGTTTCTGTAGGTTCTCGTCAGTATGGTCCAAGATTTTACGCTGTAAAAGATCCAGTTCCTTGGAATGCAGGTTTCCTTTACACTTTCACATTGGTGTCTGACAATCCAGTTATGGATTTCGTAAGTCGCACCTTCTTGCAAATTGGTATCGAACTTGAGTTGGTTGATGCTGCAATTGGTGAATTTGATCAGGATCTTCTTGGATTACCAAGACTTGGTGAGAAAATCACTATGTTCGAATCTCTTGGTTCTGGATATGGTTTTGAGCACCAAGTAACTGCATGGGCTGATGATAAGACTATGCGTGATGCTTCTGGCAAACCTCTTGATATCTTGGTATACGCTCCTCAGCGTAGAAACCAACTTCCTTTAACTCGTAATGATGTTAAGTGGGAGCCATTCGTAGAATTCATGTTGAGAAAAGCAATGCTTGAACTTAAGGTGAAGCGAATGATCTGGTCTAAGCCAGGCACTGTAAAAACTAATGGTTCTAAGCAAGAATTGAAGCGTGTATCTGCTGGTGTTTACCACAGAATGCGTAACAATGGTAACTTGGTACAATACAATCGTGGAGAATTCTCTGCAAACCTTATCCGTTCCGTATTTGGAGACTTGTTCTACAGACGTGTGGATGTTAAGGACAGACGAGTTAAAATGTACACTAACGAAGCTGGCTTCGATGTGTTCCAACAAGCTCTTAAGACAGATGCTTTGAATTCTGGCCTTACTTTCATGGCAGATTCTGGAAACAGATATTTGCAAGGAGAAGGACAACACATCACTTACAACTTTGCATTCGATGCAATGGTAACTCGTGAGACTGGTCGTGTTGAACTTATCCACTTGAAAGAACTTGATCTTCCTCAATCCAACTTGGAATTTGGACAGAACAAGAAGTCCACTCCTGTGTTCATGGTATTTGACGTATCTCCAATGTCTGATGGTTCATTAGTGAACAACATTCGTGAGGTGAGAATGCAAGGTGCTCCTTCTATGACTTGGGGTTATATTGATGGACGTAGACACCACTTAGGCTTTGCTAAGTCTCAGGGTATGTCTTCTGCCAACAAATTCCCAGGATATGAGATCTGGATGCAAGATCGTTGCGATGTATTCATCGAAGATTTGTCACGAACTGTTCTCATCGAAGAGATTCCACAGTTCTAATATAAAATCTCCCCTCGTGTCAATCATGAGGGGAGTTTTATTCCTCTTTAAAACAGAGTGTGGGTCAGTGAGCCTAGCCATTTGATTGGTGCACTCTGCAAGCAAACCAATAATAATCAAATAACTACGTAATGGGTAAATTAGGGAAAATCTCCACGATTAAGAAGGAGTACAACAGTGCTGGCATGCAAACCATGCAAGGAGGATTATCACAAAGAGGGTTATCAAGAATTCCAGGAACTGGGGTTTTTAAATATCCTTATAAGGAACTTGATGGAAGATACAGAACAGGCTTAGATGCTGAAGCTGCTTACATCAAAAGAATTAATGATCCTACTGAGCGTGAGCTAGAGGTTGAACGTGTAACAGCGTTAAGAGAAAAACTTGAAGATGCTTTAGGAGGAGTAGATCTTGGACCAAGAGCTATTTTTTGGAACTATGGCTTATCAAAGTCTACAGATGACACTAGTCACGTACAAACTGTAAAACTTCTTGATGGTGATAACTACTTCGATTTGTCAATCACTTTTCAAGAACTTGCTTTCTCATGGTTGAGAGTTCATCCAACTGTTGCAAGTTCTTATCAAGCATGGGAAAGAGGTGACTATCCAGCAGATACACAATTCTACGTTGTAGATGATGATATCGAAAATGCTGTAGTGTTCAAGAAGAAACAATTGATCAACAAGGCAATCGCCAAGTTTGATTTAATGTCTCCTGAGAAGAAAAGAAAAGTTGCAAGACTTTTAGGACTTCCAGTTACAGAAGATTCAAAAGAAGATTTTGTATACAATCAAGTGGATAATGTTCTCAAGCAGACTGAATTCTCATCTGGTAAATACCAAGGATTGTCAACAGTCGAGGTGTTTAACAGATTTGCAGACATGAAGGAAAATTTACTCCATATCAAAGATTTGGTTAAGCAAGCTATTGCACATTCAGTTTACAGAGTTAAGTCCAGTGGACGTGTCTTTGAAGGTGAATTTGAATTAGCAAAAGATGAAGAAGAGTTGGTGAAGTTCTTAGCAAATGATGATAATCAAGACGAACTAATCACTCTAGAACAAAAGTTGAAATCTAAGAAACTCGCTTCTGTATGATACCTGTAGATAGTTTATTATATAAAATTGATCAAAAACTAAATAAACTATCGACCAATGAGCATCAACAGATTCCACTCGAAGATAAAATACTTTCGCTTAATGAAGCTCAAATAAAGCTCATAAAACAAAAGGTTGATGGATTTAGTGTTGTTAGTGGTTTGGGATTGGACTCGTTTAAAAAACGTTATGAAGACTTACAAAGACTTGTAATTAATTATAATGTTGGTGTATTAAACCTCCATCTCAAAAACCAAGTGCTAAATCAGTGGTCAGCAGATATTGATTTGCTTGATCCAAAGTACATGTTCTACATTGACAGTTATGTTTTAGCTGACAAGGGAGTGTGCACTGATCGACAAATTTGGATAAATAAAGATTTGGCAAAACATGGTGATTTGCAGTTCTTAATGAACAACGTTCACTATAGGCCATCATTCGAATATCAAGAGACATTTAATTTTATCTCCTCAGATGAAATTAGTATATTCACAGACGGAACGTTCACTCCATCCGCAATATACATCTCTTATATGAGATACCCCATCTACATTGATAAGGCAGGCTACATCAAGTTTGACGGTCAACCATCTACGGATGTTAACTGTGAACTTGAAGCCTATCTGGAAGACGAGTTAGTAGATTTAACTGTCCAGAACTTAGCAATGTATACAGAGAATGCTTCTGCGGTACAGAGTGCCCAGTTCAGAATACAAACAAATGAATAAATAAACTTAAAAAACAAAAAACAAAAAAATGGCTGATTTCTCGTTAACCACCCTTTTTGTAGTTCCAGTAGGGCAAACTTCGCTCCCTAGTTCTGGTTCTACTCAGGATCTAACCGCTGGTCAAGTTGGTTTTTTCAGAAACGATTATAGTATTGCTACAGCTGGTAACATTGCAGCTGCGCCATACTTCTATGTAGCTCAAGGTAGACAAAACACCTACCTACAAGGCTCTAAGCGTTCTGATAAAATCAAGGGTTGTCCTTCTGGTTCAGGTTGCTCATCTAACGTAACTGAATGGTACAAAGTATCAGGTTGCGGTACTCCTGCTGTCCAAATCACTGATGTGACTAATTGGAACGTACAGTGTGGAGAAATTGTGACTCTTACATTAAGAGGTCACTCTAGTTATCTTGACACCTTGTACTTCAACGGTTTCACCCGTTCAGTAACTGTACAAGCTCCTTGCTGTGATTGTGGTGCTGATCCTTGTGCTGACGTTAACACTAACGCATTGATCAACCAGTTCATTTATCAATTGAACCTTGCAGCTCCTGGTAACAACCCTGACAACATTACATTGTCTGATTTCTATACTTTCCAAAACATAGGTGGCACTATCCTTCGTATTTCTGGTAAGCCTCTTACTAAGTATGGTCAGCCTTGTGATATTGCTGCATTCCCTTGGGAATATGACAGAATGTACTTCCGTACTTTTGTATACCAAGGTCCTGCTACCACTGCTGATTTCATCGTTGCTGACAACTGTGACATCGTAGCTAACCCTGTTGTTGTTCAAAGATCTTCTTATCCAACTGGTACTGCTGAAGAAATTGCTCAGCTTGAGAAGAACTTCTACAGCTATCAGGCTGGTTACTTGAAGCATTTGTTCAGAATGAATGGATACAACGAGAACTTTGAGACTTATGTAAGCACTGGTACCATTTATGATACTTATTACATCAAGTTCAATCAATATGACCGTTCTGCTTATCAGTGGGGTGATTACATCTATGAGGATAGCATGGTAATTCTTGCTGCTCCTAATGCTGCCACTCCAGGTAATGCTGGTATTGCCACCGCTGTTGAAGCTGTTCTTGAAGCTGCTCTTGGTACTGTAGTTGACAACAATGTTTGTATCACTACTACTACCACCACTACTTCTACGCCTCCAACAACTACTACCACTACTAGTACTTTAATTCCTTAATAGTAGGTACGTTAAAATTTCTAAAACCTATGCCAGAGGATGAGAGGATTAGTTCTCAAAGTCCTCTGGCATTTTATTTATAACTCCCATGCCAACTCTGAATTTAGATATTCTTGTAGTTCCAACATACAGCACGTTAACACTTGCTGTTGCTGATGCTTCTACATATCCAACTACACCACCAAACGTTACATCTCCATCTATTGAGATAAATGTTCCTAACTTTGGGATAGTAAATCTTCCATTTGTTGTTAATACATTGAATGTATTTACAAGTTCCAACTTAGGTATTTCACCACTTGGTAACGACCCACTTCCTGATGGTATCTACTATCTAAAGTATTCAGTGGCTCCAGCAAACGTAAACTTTGTTGAGAGGACCATCATGCGTGTAGAAAGACTTCAAGAGAAGTTTGATGGAGCATTCATGAGACTTGACATGATGGAGTGTGACAGAGCGATTAAGACACAATCTAAGGTGGAGCTAACAACTATATCATTCTTTATCAATGGAGCTCTAGCAGCTGCAAATAATTGTGCTACAGTTGAAGCAAATAGATTGTATCTTCAAGCTGACAAAATGCTGAACAACTTCTTAAGAAATAATTGTGGATGTTCAGGAAATAATTACGCAACAGTAACAACGTATTATTAATATGGCAAAGTGTTCAAACTGCGGAGCAAGTGTTGGATGTGGATGTAATCTTAAAAACGGAATGTGTGCATTTTGTGCACAGAAGAAGAAAGATGAAATCACAGTTGTTGCACCATCAGATAAAAATTAAAAGACATGCTACAACCTAGATTAACCTCTTGTCCTGAATGTGTTGATATTCCAACATTATTAGGAGATATTGAATGCAAGATTACAGAAGTTGCAAAGAATCTATACAACAACACTGTATTTGCATTGAATATGCCCGTACCATTTACAACAATGATAGACCTTCTAAACTATAGAAGAATCTTGACATATAAGTATTGTAACCCAGATTACGCTAGTCAATTTAGCGTATGTCAAATAGCTAGTAAAGTAAAACTTCTAAAATATAAATAAATGAGCTGCTCTAATTGCTTTAACGGATGCACAGAAATCATATCTGATCAGTGCGTAAGATATACAGGATTTAATATTCCTGCCCTTGGTATTTCCAATGGTGATACACTTGCCCATGTTGAATTACAAATTTCAACATTCATAATAGATTTGTCTACAGGTAATGGGATTATTCCTGTTATCAATCCAGCTGATCTCTGCTCATTGGTGAGTGGGTTTCTTCCAGTGTCTGGTGACATTACTCTCAATGATGTTATATCAGCATTGATTCGATCAATTTGCGCTCTAAAAACCAGTGTTACAGCAATTGAATCAACACTCACCACCCTTAATGCCAATTACACAATTGGATGTCTTACAGGTGTAACAGCATCATCTGATACACACGACATTCTCCAAGCAGCTATTAACAAGCTATGTGCAACAGCTACTGACCTAACAATACTAGCAGCCAATGTTAACACAAACTATGTTAAGCTTACTGATTTAAATAGTCTTATTCAAGCCTATTTGAATAGCATTGCCCCATCCAATCTGTACAAGAACAAAATGGTGCCATACATTGCGTATGAGTATTATGGCTCTCTTACAGGTTTTGATGTTACAGGAGCAGGTTCTGGATTATTCATAGATGTGTTCTTGTGTAATGGTGGCAATGGTACACCAGACAAGAGAGGACGTGTTGCTGTAGGAACTACAGATGGAACTATGGTTGGTACAATAACAATGAGTCCTATAGTTAATCCATCCACAGCAGGCAATCCAAGCTATTCATTGAATGGTTTAGCAGGTGCGAACAATGTCACTTTAACAACAAATCAAATTCCTTCGCACACGCACACAGCTACAGCAACTTCTACAGCTGCTCCACATAATCATCAACCTTCAAGTGGTGGAGATTTTGCAATATGGACTAGTAATGAAGCTAACGCTGGTAGTGGCTCTAGTGGCCATGAAGTGAATGCAACTGTTCACCCTTCTTCAACTAGCAATGCAACAGTAATTGTTACAACTAGTGTAGTTGTTGATGTAACAGGTGGTGGTCTATCACACAATAACATCCAGCCTACAATAGGTGCATATTACATAATGTATATTCCATAAAACTATGCCATTCAATACTAATTGCCCAGGATGCGGATCTTTAGGTCCATGTGGTTGCAGCGGTGATCAATGTGATTTTGTATCTTCTGACAATGTTAAATATATAGGCCCAAACCTAGCAGGAACAGGAATACAAAGCTGTGATGATCTAACAGTTGCATTACAGAAGATTGACAATGCAATTGCTCTTATAGAAGCACAGATCTCCCCAACACCACCTACAACAACCACAACAAGTACATCAGCTGGTCCAACTACTAGTACAACTAGTACAACAACTACAGGACCTGGATATTATTCTTGGTATTTAGGAGGACTAGCAAATATTGCAAATCCATGTACGTCAGCTATACTACTGCCTATATTGTATACATCTGTTCCTGTACTAGCAAATGGTGTAGTTTTATACACCAACACTGCTTTAACAACTACTTACAGTGGATATATTTATATAACCAATTTAAGTACTAGATGGACAGTATCAAGTGGAGGGGTGTTGAGTGCAGCGAATTCTTGCTAAAATACAATTAAACAACCAAGCTTATGAGTGTTATATGTGGAGCTGAACCATGTCCTCTTTTATTATCTTCTTCCTGTGTATTTTATCAGGGAGAAGATTTGTTATATATTGGCGTACAAACCAATGACAACTTACAACTTGTCATACAAAAGATCAATCAGGCTTTTATAAACTCTGGCATAGGCTACATTTTTAATAATGGTATAACTCAAACAACAATTAGTAGCCCAGTTCAGCTTGGTGGGAGTTTAATACAAAACACAACTATTCTTGGTAATTACACTTTAACACTACAAGGTAATGTTCAGGCTGCAAAGCATATAACAACAGGTGGTACATCCTTACAGTTTGTCAAAGGTGATGGTACACTAGACAGCTCATCTTTCCAACCTCCAGGAAACTATATTACAGCTCTTTCTGGTGATGGTGTAGCCACAGGACCAGGTGCTGTACCTTTCACGCTAACCACTGTTAATTCAAATCCAGGAACTTTTGGAGCAGGGTCTTTAATCCCTGTAGTTACAGTGAATGCCAAGGGACTAGTAACTAGTCTTACAACAACACCATTAGTAACAGCTCCACAATCAATCACCTTCATAGGTGATGTATTTGGAACAGGATTTACACAATCCACAATAACATTAATATTACAGAATGTAAATCCTAATCCATACGTTAGTATAACACCATTAAAGTTTGCTGTAAACGCAAAAGGACTGGTTACAGCAGCATCCCCTATTACAGCTGGCGACATTATATCAATATTAGGATACACACCAGGAACAGTTTCTTCTGTAGGTATAAGTGTTCCTCCAGCATTTGCTGTTTCAAGTAGCCCAATTACAACATCTGGTGTTATTAATATATCAGCAATTGGAACAGCTTTACAATACATCAAAGGTGATGGATCATTAGGCACTGCTCCAATTAGCACGTCTGGTACTGCTGGAACAAGTGGGACAAGCGGAACTACAGGCACCTCTGGTTCATCAGCTACATCAGGCACCTCTGGAACAAGCGGAACTAGTGCTACAAGTGGTACTAGTGGTACGTCAGGATCATCTGGCACTAGCGGAACTAGTGGATCAACAGGCACCTCGGGATCAAGTGGAACAACAGGGACATCTGGATCTTCAGGCACTACAGGCACGAGCGGTAGTTCAGGAACAAGTGGAACCACTGGAACAAGTGGCACTTCTGGTACTAGCGGTACCACTGGTCTTGATGGAACATCTGGCACAAGTGGCACAAGCGGTACAACAGGTACTAGTGGAACCACTGGTACAAGCGGTACGACAGGTACCAGCGGTACTTCAGGCACGAGTGGATCAACTGGTACATCAGGTTCTTCTGGTTTATCTGGAGATAGATTTGCCACTACATCAACCACAACATACACACTACAAGCACCAGGAAACCCAGGAACCATTACAGTGGGTCTTGGGCTTAGCTACACTGTAGCACAATCTATAATCATCGCATTTGATGCAAATAATCACAACGAAGCTGAGGTAGTTTCTTATAACCCATTAACAGGTGTATTAAACTTTACAGTGCTTTCACTCACTGGCTCTGGTACATATTCTTCTTGGCAAGTCAATCTTGATGGTGCTACAGGTGGA
>Ga0209443_1002235_pt1 | contig 11523 bp, 11 predicted proteins | sample LauGreBMM110DCMD_2_FD_187571 | JGI IMG/M metagenome (GOLD analysis project Ga0209443, IMG submission 187571) | Freshwater lake microbial communities from Lake Michigan, USA - Su13.BD.MM110.DCMD (SPAdes) (version 2) | ecosystem: Environmental > Aquatic > Freshwater > Lake | place: Lake Michigan... | reverse complement strand
GAGTTCAGTAGATGATTTTTGTAAAAGCAATTCTGCTTCTTTAAAAGAATCTTGTGCTAAATTAACAAAAAAAAATTGTAATTCGACAAGTTGTTGTGTTATGTTAAATGGAAAAAATTGTGTTGCCGGTAATCAAGATGGTCCTACATTTAAAACTGACTCTGGTGAAGATATTAATATTGATTATTATTATTATCAAAATAAATGTTATGGTGATAGTTGCCTTGCTAAATAAATTAATAAATTTATTAAATAATTTTTGCCCTGCTGATTAATACTTACATATTAATCTTTGTAATTTTTATACCTGAATCACCTGCTAATTCTTCTACTATTGGGCTATTATTATAATCATTTAAGTAAATAATCTCTTTGATATTGGATGCGGCAATACTGCGAAAACAATGCGGACAAGGATAGTGTGTTACATATATTTTAGCGTTATCAAGACTTGTTCCGCGCTTCGCACAATCAGTTATCGCATTTATTTCGCTATGAATAATAGATTGTTCGTGATTATCTTGAATACGGCTTATATGTGGAGCGCCGCCAATAAATCCATTATAACCCATAGAAATTATGCGATTATTTTTTACAATAACACTGCCAACATGTAGACGCTCGCAAGGAGACCTACACGAAGCGAGTAGCGCAATAGACATAAAATATTCGTCCCATTCGACACGTGAATTATTATTTTTAGTGAATTCATTTATTTGTGAAAGCATATTATAAGAGGATATCCTATAATATGTTTAAATTATTTTTAAAATTAATATGAACATTATTTATGAAAATCCTTCAAAGTGTGAAGAATATATCCATCCTGTTAATATATATTTATCATCTGATATAGGCATATTTCCACAATGTGGAAATACAAAAGATGCCGGAAAAATAAGTAATTTACCTTTTTCAGGAATTATTTTGAAATTAATAAATTCTGTTTCGCCACCTTCATGTACATCATTAAGGTACCATATGAATGTAAACATTCGGTATTTTTTATTTTTATAATCTATTTTGCTATCATTATGATATATATATTTTCCTTTATTTTTATCATATTTTTGTATTATAAATACATCAATAAAATAATTACACTCAAAAAAACTGTTATATTGTTGGATATTTGGTAAATTATTAATATACTCTGGTAGAGTATTCATTAATACTTTTTTTAATATTTCTTGTAACTCTATATATACGTTGCTATCAAAATTTATAACTATGTCAGTTGTGTCTTTGACATTTTTATTTACTCCTCCTAATGTTGAACCGTCTGTTTTAGTTTCATCATTATCATGAATTGTAATAATTTCTTCACATAATTCTTTACTAAGTGAATTTTTTTTAGAATATACAAATGATTTGTATATATCAATATCCATATATATTTAGATTTATTTTTTTATATTTAGGTATATTTTTATATTTATTATATATTAATTATATATTAATTAATATATGACAAATAATTATAAATATAATAGTATTAATTTAAATAATTTAATTACAGACATAAATATTAATGTTAACACCTCTTTTGTTAATATCATTACTGGTATTAATACAGATGTAATAGATTTGAAAACAATGGAGATTCCAGAAAATCTTAAATATACAGAAAATAACATAGATATTTCAACTAAAGCAAGAGCAAAAAATATAGTTTACGATAGTACTGGTAATACATATTATACAGTTGGATTAACAATTCCTGGTACAGCTTTGAAATATAATTATTTTACAGCGTATGTAGCAGGAGGGAATGGTGGTGGAGGTGGTGCTGGCGGTGATGCAGAAACAAATGGAGGTAATAATGTATCAGCAAATACTTCAGTTGGAGGTATAGGAGGTACAGGAGGTTATGTTGCACTTACTGGTAATATTTTTTTGGGTAACAACAATTTATATGTTACTGTTGGTTCAGCAGGAAATGGTGGCACAAGAGGGCCAAATGACAATAGTCCTGGGCAAAACGGAAGTCCAGGGCAAAGCGGTAACGCTGGTGGTAGTTCATACATTAATATAGGCAATAGTTATCCCATTTGCACCGGATATGGAGGAGGTGGGGGACTTGGAGGAGGTGGAGCTAATTCTGGTGGTGGAAATGGTAATACAGGTGCCAATGGAACTCAAGGTATTACAAGTTTAGTGGCAGGTTATACTGGAAACACAACATATAACCCTAGTAATAATCCACCTATTACTTTAACAGGTGGGATTGGTGGTGATAATATTAATTCACCTCAACCTGCACGCAGTGTTGGTGGTGCAGGAAATGATGGTTATGTTCGTATTTATTTAAAATATATTCCGCCATAAATATAAAATTTTGATAAATTTTAATAAATATTATATATGTTTATTTTTCTGAATACTATAAATTAAATAAAAAATTGAAATAAATTTAAATATTAATAAAAAAGATATAAGAATAATAACACATATCTATATAAGAAATGATTATCCCTATTAAATGCTTTACTTGTGGAATGGTGCTTGCTGATAAGTACAGATTTTATGTACAAGAAGTTCGTAAAAAGAAAATTGCTAGAGATGGTATGGAAGTAAATAAAGTTTTATATTTAACAAAAGAATTCCACGAAAAAACACCTGAAGGAGAGGTGTTAGATGAACTAGGATTAAAGAAAATGTGTTGCCGTAGACTTTACTCACACATGTTGACATTGAATAATAAATAATGAATAATTTCTTAATATACTATATAATAATAATGCCGAAAAGTAGAAAACAAAAGCTTTATAAAATGAGAGGTTGTTCTAAAAAAAAAAAATCTAGGAAACATAAGGGCGGGGCTAAATATAATGGTGGTGCTAATATGAATTTAGCATATACAGGTAAAGCACCTATTTTTTCTACTTCAAACCCACATTTAGCATATACTGGGTCTAACAAAACTGGTGGCTCAACAAATAGTTCCAATATGAGAGTAAATACTAATGCGGCAAATCCAGTTTATCCTAATACAGGAGGACCGCCAGCGCATCAAAATTGGATTAACTCATCTACCCAAAGAGGTGGGTCTTGTGGCGGAACATGTGGATTACTAAAAGGCGGAAATAATGGTTTACCTTATGGACAAGGTTTAGCTCCAATGAAGCCTATTTTGGCACCAAGTGGTTTAACTGGTCAAACCTGGGACTCAAACTTTGGCTGGCCTGGAACAAATAATGTAGGAGGAGACCATAATCATTATCCGTTAAATAAATTTGAACCATTTGATATTTCAAGACAAATAAAAGATACAGGTGCGCAACCTCCATTTTTAGGAGGTGGTCGAAAAAAAAATAAAGGTAAAAGTAAAAAACAAAGAGGTGGAACATTATCTAATTTTTTGTATCAAGATTTAGTTAATGTTGGAAGACAATTTCAATTTGGTTTAGGAAGTACTTATAATGCTTTAAGTGGTTATGGTGCTCCAGTAAATCCTATGCCCTGGAATCAGCCGGGATTATCAAATCCAAGTGTTTTTAGACAATAAATTTTTCTATACATATATCATAACATATGGCATTTCCTAAAAGTGTAAAAGAACTGTGCTCTCCGGCAGCATTATATTTTATAATTTCTATGTTGGCATTAGTAATTGTTTTATTTCAAAATTTAGGTAATTCAAATAGTTATACGGTTGGTTCCTTTTCTTGTCGTGTTCCTAGTACAATATTAATTTTTATTATAAAATTAATTTACATTCTTTTTTGGACATGGATTTTAAATTTAATATGTAAGGATGGTCACACAGCCATTTCTTGGATATTAGTTCTTCTTCCATGGATTATGTTATTGGTTCTTATAGGTATGATAATGATAGATATGTAAATATACTTTTCTAAAAAGTATATATATATATTTATATAAAGATGAAAATAAAAAATGGATTAATGTATGAAAAAGATGGGTGGAAATATATATCAATAAAGGGTGAACCAAAAGAAAGAGGATACGCATATGGTTATTTATGCGCAAAAGATTTTAAGGAAATTCAAACAATGTTAAATTTTTTTATGTATGAATCATATGGAAAAAAATGGGAATATTTTATTGAAGAAATAAATATTGATTTTAAGGAAATGACTAAAACTGAATTTCCAGAATTTTATGAGGAAATGGAAGGAATTGTTGAGGGTTGTATAGATAATGGAACAAAAACAACCATTGATGAAATTATCGCATGGAATTTTTATATGTCTATTCCATATTGGTATTCAACTAGATCAGAAACACATGTAGGAAAAGAAGGTGGGTCTAGAGACAGATGTAGCGCTTTTATTGCCGTGGGCGATTGGACATCAGATGGAAAAATAGTATGTGCGCACAATTCATTTACGGATTATGTTGATGGACAATACATGAATATAATATTAGATTTAAATCCATCAAAAGGGATTCGTTTCATGATGCAGACGTGTGCTTGTTGGATATGGAGTGGTTCTGATGTTTTTATAACCGCGAAAGGTATTATTGGTACAGAAACAACTATTGGTGGCTTTATCCCATATGAAAAAAAGTTTCCAATTGGATACAGAATTAGACAGGCTATGCAATATGGAAATACATTAGATGAATATGTTGATATTTTATTAAAGGAAAATTCAGGCGATTATGCTAACTCCTGGTTGTTCGGAGATATAAATACAAATGAGATATTACGAATAGAATTAGGTCTTAAATTTCACAATATAGAGAGAACGAAAAATGGATATTTTATTGGTTTCAATGCTCCATATGATCCGCAAATAAGAAATTTAGAATGTAATAACTCAGGAATGTATGATATTAGACGGCATCAGGGAGCAAGGCAAGTACGATTGGAAGAATTAATGGATAAGCATAAAGGAAAACTAAATATTGAAATAGCAAAGGAAATAATAGCAGACCACTATGATGTATATTTGCTTAAAGAAGATAATCCTTGTTCAAGAACAGTATGTTCCCATTATGATTTGGACGCAAGAGAATATATGTCTCAAGAAGGAAGACCAAAACCATTTGCTGCGCATGGAGTAGTAGATGGATTTGTGATGGATTCAGAGTTAACGAAAAAAATGACTTTTATTGGTAGATTTGGAAATTCGTGTGGTATTCCTTTTGATAAAAATAAATATTGTGATAAGCATATTCAATGGAATATTCTTAGACCTTATCTGAATGATCGTCCTACACAACAATGGTCAGAATTTTCAATAACTAATAAATTAACAAATGGTAAAAGTAGGCGTCTACTAACAAAAAAAAATAAAACAAAAAAAATAAAACAAAAAAAATAAAACAAAAAATAAAAATAATAATTTTATCACACTAATATTATTATTGACAATTACATTTTAAAAAAATAAGATTATTATAATATAAAATGGATAGACTAAATAAAGATAATATATCTTGGAATCTAATTGATAAATATTTTTCAGATAATCCAAATAATTTGGTAGCACATCATTTAGAATCATATAATGTATTTTGCGATAGTGGAATTAATAAAATTTTTCACGAAAATAATCCTATTAGATTTATTGAAACAGAAGACGAAGAGACAAACTCAGAAAAAAGAAACGAATGTTTATTATATTTAGGTGGAAAGGATGGTTCTAGAATTTATTTTGGTAAACCAGTTATTTATGATGATACACATACTCATTATATGTATCCTAATGATGCTCGGTTACGTAATATGACTTATGGTACGTCAATACATTATGATGTTGACATTGAATTTATTTATTATGTTGGAGAAGAAAGACAAATTCATACTGAACAATTAAGTAAAATTTATTTGGGAAATTTTCCAATTATGATTCAATCAAATTTGTGTATTTTAAATAAATTAGCAAGAGATGTTCGTTTTAATATGGGAGAGTGTCGAAATGATTTTGGAGGATATTTTATAATAAATGGAAAAGAAAAAGTAATAATTCCTCAAGAAACATTTGCGAATAACACAATTTATATTAAAAAAAATTCAAAATTGGATATGTATAGTTATTCAGCAGAAATTAGATCAGTATCAGAGGATGCCTCAAAGCCTATTAGAACAACTGCTGTAAAAATTCTTTCCCCATCACCATCTCTCTCTAATAATCAAATAGTTGTTTCTGTTCCAAATGTTCGAAAACCAATTCCTTTGTTTATTTTAATGCGTGCATTAGGTATTATTTCAGATAAAGATATTATTAAAACATGTTTATTGGATATTAAAAAAAATAAATCATATGTTGATTTATTTATTCCATCTGTTCATGATGCGAATAAAATATTTACTCAAGAAATTGCGTTGGATTATATTAAATTTTTTACGAAAAGAGGCACCATTTCAGGAGTTATTGAAATATTATCCGATTATTTTTTACCTAATGTAGGTGAAATGAATTTTTTAGAAAAAGCATATTTTATTGGTTTAATGGCTAATAAATTGTTAAAAGTTTATACAAAAGAAGAAAAACCTACTGATCGTGATAACTTTGCTTTTAAAAGAGTAGAGTTATCTGGGTCGCTTATTTATGATTTATTTCGCGAATATTATTTAATTCAAAAAAAGGATATAGGAAGAAAAATTGACGAAGAATATTATTATCATAGAGGTAATTACAAGGAAGACGAAGAATCTGAAAAAAGTAGAAAAGACAAACATAAAACAAAAGAGAAGGGCGCACGTGATGTAAAAAGATATACCGAAAATAGTTTTATTGATTTAATCATGGTAAATTATAAACAATTATTTAAAGATAGAATTGTTGAAACTGGGTTTAAAAAAGCTTTTAAGGGAAATTGGGGTTCTGAAGCACATACAAAACGGATAGGTGTAATTCAAGATTTAAATAGATTAAGTTGGAATACACATATTTCCCATTTACGTAAAATTAGTTTACCTCTAGATGCGAGTGCTAAAGTTGTTGGACCTAGACTTTTAAATAGCTCTCAATGGGGCTTAATTGATCCTATTGATACTCCTGATGGTGGAAATATTGGGTTACATAAACATTTAGCAATAAGTACACATATAACAATTGGTTCATCTGTTTTTCCAATAATTAAATGGTTAAGAGCACATACCTCAATGGAATTAGTATTAGAATGTAGTCCTGAATATTTGGGTAATACATCAAAAATATTTGTAAATGGATCTTGGATTGGTGTAATTGATAAACCACTAGAGTTAGTTAAAATGCTCAAATTATATAGACGTAATGGAATTATTCCAACTTTTACAAGTATATCATTTAATTACAAAAATAATGAAATAAATATTTATACTGATGAAGGGAGATTAACAAGACCAATTTATTATATTGAAGATGGAAACATAAGTTTTAATAGACAAGACGTAACTGAATTATTTACAAATGGAAAAATTACTTGGGAACAAATTACTTCTGGTTTTTTACCAAAATCAAATAGTAAATTTTCTATAAAATCAAACATAACATATGATTTAATTGAGTTGTATCCTGATATTGGTAGTAATTTAGAAACAATTAGTAAATTATTAGAAACAAATAAATCAGTCGTTGATTTTATTGATACAGCTGAAGAATCATGTGCGTTAATTGCTATAAAAGAAGAAGATTTCAATAATAATAATTATTATACTCACATGGAAATTGACCCATCATTTATTTTAGGTGTAATGGGAAATCAAATCATTTACCCAGAACATAATCCTGTGGTACGTAATTCTTTTTCTTGTGGTCAGAGCAAACAAGCAGTGTCTGTTTATCATTCAAATTATCAAATGCGTATTGATAAGATGGGTGTTATTTTAAATTATGGACAAACACCACTTATTAAATCTAGATATCTAGAATATATAAATAATGAAGAGCAGCCATATGGTATAAATGCGATTGTCGCCATTATGAGTTTTACTGGTTATAATGTAGAAGATGCTATTTTAATTAATGAAGGATCAGTTCACAGAGGAATATTTAGAACAACCTATTTTTCAATGTATGAATCGAGAGAAGAAAATACAGAAATATCTGGAAACGCAAGCTCAAAATTTGCTAATATTGAAAATAATAATGTTATTCGTACTAAACCAGGTTTTGACTACAGTCAGTTAGATAGTTACGGAATGATTAAAGAAAATACCGCATTAAATGACAAAACAGTAGTAATTGGTAAAATTACTAGTAATCCGGATGATAAGAATTTATGGATTGATTCATCCGTTACACCTAAAAAGGGTCAGCTAGGATTTGTAGATAAGTCTTTTATAACACAAGGAGAAGAAGGATCCAATATCGCAAAAATTAGAGTTCGTGAAGAAAGGGTCCCCGCAATAGGTGACAAAATGGCTTCGAGAGCGGGTCAGAAAGGAACCTTAGGTCTCATTATCCCTGAAAAAGACATGCCTTTTGCCGCTGATGGCACTAGACCTGATTTAATAATAAACCCACACGCTATTCCATCACGTATGACTATTGGACAAATTGTAGAATCATTATTTGGTAAAGCGTGTGCGATTTATGGAGGATTTGGAGACTGTACAGCCTTTCAGGTTAAAGGATCTAATTATGCAACGTATGGACCAATGTTAACAAATGCTGGTTTTCATTCTAGTGGAAAACAATTAATGTATAATGGAATGACAGGAAACCAAATTGAGGCAGACATTTATATGGGGCCAACCTATTATATGCGTTTAAAACATATGGTTAAAGATAAGATAAATTACAGAGCTCGCGGACCAAATACAAATTTAACAAGACAACCTGTTCAAGGTAGAGCAAATGATGGTGGTCTCAGAATTGGAGAAATGGAACGCGATGGTGTTTTAGCACACGGAATGTCTTATTTTTTGAATGAATCCTTTATGGTAAGGGGAGATGAATATCATAATATGGCTGTGTGTAACAAAACAGGAGCTATTTCAGTTTATAATAAATCAAATAATTTATTTTTTAGTTTGTTTGCGGATGGACCAATTAGTTTTCACACAAATCCTGATGGTAGTCAAAATGTTAAAAATGTTAGTAAATTTGGACGTTCATTTAGTGTTTTAAGAGTACCTTATGCGTTTAAACTATTAATTCAAGAATTAGAAGTATTAAATATTCAATTGCGAGTAATTACAGATGATAATGTTGACCAATTATTAAATATGTCTTATTCAAATAATATTACTAAATTATTAAAAATAGAAGAACCAAAAGAAACCGTAGATATAAAAATAATAACAAAGGAACATTATAATCAATTATTTGAAAAATATGAAAAATTTAAATCTTTAACGGGTCCAGCTTTAGAACCAGATGAGTTTAAATTAATTATCAAAAATAAATATGGCAAAATACCTAATCTTGCGTTACTAAATAGAAGTAACGAAAAACTACCAATGGAAACTATTATTGATAAGTATATTCAAGACGTAAAAATGATACTAATGAAACAAAAACAAATAATTCAACTTCCTGTTGAATCACCTATAGTACCAAGTGCAGATCATACACCTGAAGTTCCTCCTGCTCCTCATAATTCATATGATTCTCCTGGATACGCTCCTAATTCTCCTGGATACGCTCCTAATTCTCCAGGTTATAATCCAGTTTTAGAAAATGTAGAAGGAGAGCCTTTAAAAATACAAGTTCCTCAAAATTTTAACGTTTCATCGTCTGATTCCTCACAACCGCCAACTTCAATACCAACAGATAAAGAAACAATTTTAGAAGTTGAACCTAAATTAGAAGAAAAAAATGAAGGCGAAGCCGATGAAGGTAAAAGTAGTAATGATAGTAAAAAAATTATACTATCAGCTGACATAAATGAAAACTCTGATAGCTCTGAATCTAAAAAAATTAATATATAAAATATATATTTATAAATAAAATTGAAATAAAAAGAATTACCAATGATAATATTATAATATAATATGACGCAAAACTTAAGTAGCCAAACTTCTTCTATTTACACTTCTAGAAAGATTGTTTTAGATTTAATGAATAGACAAGGATATAATGTGGATGATTATAGTAATTTTAGTGTTAATGAAGTTAACACAATGAAACAAAATAACCAACTAGATATTCTTCTTGAAAAAAATGACGAAGACGAAACTACAAAAAGAAAAAATAAAATATATATCAAATATTATTTAGCAAAAATGATTAGGCCAGCAAATGTTAATGAAATGGTAGATGATTTGTTTAATTTAGAAGTAATTTTGACAAAAGATGATACATTATTTATAATTATTAAAGAAGATATGAATGATACACTTATAAGTGAGTTGAAACACACATGGGAAAAAGATGGTATATTTATTGTAATACAAAATATAAAAAGATTACAATTTAATATTTTAGAGCATACTCTTGTACCAAATCATCGTGTAATGAAAAACTCAGAAGTTAGTATTATTATGAAAAAATATAATATTTCAGATATAACACAGTTTCCAGATATATCAAGATTTGACCCTGTTGCACAAGTAATAGGATTAAGACCTGGACAAGTATGTGAAATTACAAGAGATAGTAAAACAGCTATTGAATCAAATTATTACAGAGCTTGTATTTAATAATATAATATGATAATTCAAGCATATTCAAATAATATTTAGATATATATATATTAATGGAACTACAAGATAATTCAATAGATGATTTAACAAAACCACCAGTTTTTTTATCTAAAATAATTAATCTTAAAGAAAAACTACCTTCAATTTTAGAGGATTTTGTAAAATATTATGTTTTTTATAGTAAAAATCCTGAATACAATGAATATCAACAAATATTTGAAAATATTAAAGGTAATTTACAAAACATAAATTCAGAATTATTTATGACTTCAAATAATATTGAAAAAGATACAGAAACTATAAATAATAGATTACATAAAATTAATGCTTTGATTGCGAAAGAAAAAATAAAAAATCGACAACTTAAAAGAAAATTAGGTATTGTTGAAAAAAAATATAATGGGTCAGATGAGTTAATAAGTGATTATAAAGAAATATATAATTTAGATTATTTAACAAATTTTGCTTTAATTTATGGTGTTATTATATTAACTGTGGTAATGGCTTCAAGATTTAGATCTAGTCCTTCAATTACAAAAATTTAATTTTTAAGGTAAAAAAATAATAATATTTTATTCAAAAATATAAAATATGATTACAAATAGAATTTTAACACGACCACAAAAATTTATACTCGAACAAAATTTTAAAAATTATTTAAATGATTCTATAAATAAATATAATAAATTAACAAATGAAATAAATGAAAAAAATAAAACAAAAAAAGCAATGAAAAATATTCTTAATGAAACAAGAATAATTAAAGGTACTAACCATATACAAAATGATTTAATAAATAATTCTAGGTTTTTTAATTTTTTTTTTATAGTTTCAGTTGTATCAATAGGAGCTTTAATATGTTATAAAAGTAAATGATAAGATTGTTTTCTTTCTATTTATATATAAATGGATGAAAATCAAATACTAAGAAATGAAAAAAATAATAATAATGATGATGGAACAAAATCAGTAGTATT
>Ga0209443_1002234_pt1 | contig 11529 bp, 7 predicted proteins | sample LauGreBMM110DCMD_2_FD_187571 | JGI IMG/M metagenome (GOLD analysis project Ga0209443, IMG submission 187571) | Freshwater lake microbial communities from Lake Michigan, USA - Su13.BD.MM110.DCMD (SPAdes) (version 2) | ecosystem: Environmental > Aquatic > Freshwater > Lake | place: Lake Michigan... | reverse complement strand
GGCACGGCGCGACGGCCCGATGCCGCCCGCCTCCAGGTCGTATTCCATCACCCGCCCGACGTTGCACGGGCCAGGATGCCCCCCGCGCGCAAGCGACGGGCCACCGCATCTCGCGGCACACGACGTCCACGGAACGCATCCGGGCTTCTGCACGGACCCGCGCTCCCTCGCCCTGCCGAAGGCGCGCCGGGCGGTTCACCGCGGCGTCTGCGTCACCACCACCTTGAGCGAATCCGGCGTGGGACGAGCGGCCAGCGCGACGGCCGCCGCGGTCTCTTCCAACGGGAACGTGTGGGTGACCAGCGACCGCACGTCGAAGCGCCGCGAGAAGACCAGCCGCGCCACCTCCCGCTGGAGCGTGAAGTCGGACGAATAGCTGCCGGTGAGCGACTTCTCGTCCACGCAGACGCGGGCCAGGTCGATCGGCGACTCCTTGCCCCGGACGGTGTGCGCGAACAGCAGCGCGGTGCCGCCGCCGCGGAGCGCTTCCTGCGATTGCTTCACCGCCGCGTCGCTGGGCACCGCGATCACCGCGGCATCGGCGCCGCGGCCCCGGGTGAGGCGCAGGACCTCGGCCGTCAGGTCGGGCCGCGATCCGTCGAGGGTCCGCCAGGCCCCGGACGCGCGGGCCAGCGCGAGCCGGCGCGGCAACAGGTCCGTCGCGACGACCCGCGCGCCCCGCAGCGAGAGCAGCCGGGTGAACATCAGCCCGATCGGGCCCTGGCCGACGACGAGGACGACGTCATCCGGCAGCAACGGCAGCTGGGCGACCGCCTTGAGCACGGTGTTCACCGGTTCGAGCAGCGCGCCTTCGATGAAGGAGTTCTTCGCCGGGATCTTCACCACGCCGGGCAGGCAGACCGGCATCACGCGCACATACTCGGCGTATCCGCCGCCGGCGGGCTCGAACCCCGCGGTGATCCCCGTGCGCTTGTAGGTCGCGCACTGGGCGAAGGCCTTGTGCCGGCAGGAATGGCAGCGGAGGCAGGGCACGTGATGGTGCAAGCCCACGCGGTCCCCGACGCGGAACCCCCGGGCCAAGGCGCCGATCTTGACGATGGTCCCGGCCGTCTCGTGGCCGAAGATCCGCGGGGGCGGCACGGTGCCGTGGTGGATCTTCTTGATGTCGGTCGGGCAGACGCCGCAGGCGGCGACGCGCACCAGGAGATCGCCGGCGGCGACGCGCGGCACGGGCACCTCCTCTGTGCGCAGGTCGTCCACGCCGCGGTACACCACGGCGCGCATGGTCTTGGGGATCCGGTCGGTCACGCGGCGATTGAAGCGCCAGGCCCGCGCCCGCGCCACGGCGAAGAAGGGCCCGCGCGCTCGCCTGCTCCCGGGCCGATCTCCCGCGTTGTCACCGGACGAAGGCGCGTTAACTTATCCCCATGTCCGGCCCGTCCCATTCTCTCGAGAACGAACTGCGCCTCGCCCGGCTGCGATCGCTCACCCGCCGCGAGTTCTTCGCCCGCAGCGGTGCCTTCAGCCTCGGCGCGATCGCCATGGCCCAGATGGGCGGCTCGTCGCTGTTCGCAGGAACTGCCGCACCGGCGCCCGGACCGCTCACGCCCAAGGCCTCGCCGCTGCCGGGCAAGGCGAAGTCCGTCATCTACCTGCACATGTCGGGCGCGCCGCCCTCGCTCGACCTCTTCGACTGGAAGCCGAAGCTGAAGGAGCTGCATATGCAGGACTGCCCGGAATCGCTGATCGCGGGACAGAAGTTCGCCTTCATCCGCGGCCGCCCGAAGATGCTCGGGTCTCCGTACAAGTTCGCCCGGCACGGCCAGTCCGGCGGCTGGTTCAGCGAGGCGATCCCGCACATGGCCGGCATCGCGGACGACATCACGGTCGTGCGCTCGATGTGGACGGACCAGTTCAACCACGCGCCGGCGGAGCTGATGGTCCACACCGGCAACATGCGCGCCGGCAGCGCCAGCATGGGGTCGTGGATCACCTACGGCCTTGGTTCGGTGAACCATGACCTGCCCGGGTTCGTGGTGCTGCTCAGCGGCGGCACCGATCCGACGGGCGGCAAGAGCCTCTGGGGCTCCGGTTCGTTGCCCGGCGTCTACCAGGGCACCCAATGCCGCACCACCGGCGAGCCGATCCTCTACGCGGACAACCCGCCCGGCATGAGCCGCGACAGCCGTCGGCGCACGCTCGACGCGCTCAAGGCGCTCAACGAAGCCGAGCTCCGGCAGTTCGGTGATCCGGAGACCCGGACGCGCATCGAGCAGTACGAGCTCGCCTACCGCATGCAGGTCTCCGTCCCCGACGTCTTCGACATCGCCAAAGAGCCGGAATCGATCCGCAAGGCCTACGGCGCGAAGCCGGGCGAGGGCGGCTTCGCCAACAACTGCCTGCTCGCGCGCCGGCTCGTCGAGAAGGGCGTCCGCTTCGTCCAGCTCTACGACTGGGGCTGGGACATCCACGGCACCGGCCCGGGCGACGACCTGATGGACGCCTTCCCCAAGAAGTGCCGCGACGTCGACCAGGCGGCCGCCGCGCTCATCACCGACCTCAAGCAACGCGGCATGCTCGACGAGACGTTGGTCGTGTGGGGCGGCGAGTTCGGCCGCACGCCGATGAACGAGGCCCGCGGGGGATCGAAGTATCTCGGGCGCGACCATCACCCGGCGTGCTTCACGCTCTGGATGGCCGGCGGAGGGATCAAGCGCGGTCACAACCATGGCGCGACCGACGACTTCGGCTACGGCATCGTGGACGACAAGGTGACCGTCCGCGACCTGCAGACGACCCTCCTGCACCAGATGGGCCTGGACGCCCATGCGTTCAGCTACCGCTTCCAAGGTCTGGACCAGCGCCTCATCGGCCCGACCGGCGAAGGCCGCGTGGTGAAGGAGATCCTCGCGTAGGACGGGCGTCTGCCGGCCATCAGGCGAACAGCTTCGTGACCAGCTCGCCGTGGACGTCGGTGAGCCGGAAGTCGCGGCCTTGGAACCGGAAGGTCAGCCGCTTGTGGTCCAGCCCGAGCAGGTGGAGCACGGTCGCGTGCAGGTCGTGGACGTGGACGCGGTCGCTCACCGCGCCGAAACCCAGCTCGTCGGTCTCGCCGATGATCCGGCCCGGTTTCACGCCGCCGCCGGCGAGCCACACGGTGAACGCGTCGATATGGTGGTTGCGCCCGGTCTTGTCGCGGCTCTCGCCCATGGGCGTGCGTCCGAACTCGCCGCCCCACACGACCAACGTGTCGTCGAGCAGACCGCGCGACTTGAGGTCCTTCACCAACGCGGCCTGCCCTTGGTCCACCTGGTGGCAGACCTTCTCGAGGTCGGTCTCCAGGTTCTCGCCCGGGCCGCCGTGGCTGTCCCAGTTGGTGTGGTAAAGCTGCACGAAGCGGACGCCGCGCTCGATGAGCCGCCGCGCCAGCAGACAGTTCCGCGCGAACGACGGTTTTTCCTTCTCCACGCCGTACAACGCCAGCGTCGCGTCGGTCTCGCCGCGGAGATCCATGGCCTCGGGCGCGCTGGTCTGCATCCGGTAGGCCATCTCGTAGGCGGCGATGCGCGTGGTGATCTCCGGGTCGCCGGTCTCGGCGAGGCGCTGGAGGTTCAGGTCCTTCACGGCGGAGATCGTCCTACGCTGGCTCGCATCGCCGATGGGGGCGGGCGTGGTGAGATCGAGGATGGGTTCGCCCTGGCTGCGCAGCGGGACGCCCTGATAGCTGGTCGGCAGGAAGCCGCTGCCCCAGTTCACCGCGCCACCGCGAGGACCGCGGGGCCCGCTCTGGAGCACGACGAACCCGGGCAGGTTGTCGGCCGCGCTCCCAAGCCCGTAGGTGGCCCACGCACCCATGCTCGGCCGGCCGAACTGCGACGAACCGGTGTTCATGAACAGCTTCGCCGGCGCGTGGTTGAAGACATCCGTCGCGCAGGTGCGGATGAAGCTCACGTCGTCCACGATCCCCGCCGTGCGCGGGAACAGCTCGCTCACCCACATGCCGGACTGCCCGTGCCGGCGGAAGGCGCGCTTCGATCCGAGCAGCTTGGATTTGTCCTTGAACGAGCTGTCCATGAACGCGAACCGCTTGCCCGCGAGATACGAATCGGGGATCGCTTGGCCGTTGAGCTGTGCGAGGCGCGGCTTGGGGTCGAACAGGTCGAGCTGCGACGGGCCTCCGGCCATGAAGAGGTAGATGACGTTCTTGGCGCGGACCGGATGATGCGGCGGCTTCGGCGCGAGCGGATGCGACGCGCCCGGTGCCGCGGAGAGCGCGCCGCGGTCCAGCAACGAACCGAGCGCGATGGAGCCGAGCCCGAGCCCGCAGCGGCCGAAGAAGTGGCGGCGGGTGAGTCGAAGTAGCGGGTCGGGCGGAGTCGAAGTCATGGCCGTCTCAGAAAGATCCGCAGGTTAGGTCGCGCTGCGTTCCGCGGAGATGCAGCTCTGTTCCGTCCATCCACGCCGGAGGCGTGGCAGCCATTAGCCGGGGGTTGAGCGCAGCGATACCCCCGAAACCGGCCAAAGCATGATGCACCCCGAAGGGGTGCCAGAGGCTTGAGCGACGAACGAACAGACCGGCGTTGATTCTGGCACCCTTTCAGGGTGCCACCAAAAACGTGCCCGGGTCCGGGGGTATCGCGCTCCGCGCTCGACACCCGGCTAATGGCTGGCAGCCCTCCGGGCAGCGTCGGCAACGCTGTCGGTTCATTGTTCATTCCCGGGTGATGGTTTCGTCCAAGTTCAACAACACGCGGGCAACCGTCGTCCAAGCCGTGGTGTCATCACCATCGCGTTTCTCGTCAGACAACAAAGCCAGCAAGCGCTCGCGTTCGGCGGGCTTCGGCATGCGCGCCACGCAGAGGCGGAACGCGTGGTCGATCCGATCAGGTCCCTGGGCCTCGCGGACGACGCGCCGCGCGAGCGATCCCGCCAGTTCCACGAAGGCCTCGTCGTTCAAGAGCGTGAGCGCCTGCAGCGGGGTGTTCGAGCGCATCCGCCGCGTGCAGGCGCTGAAGGCGTCGGGCGCATCGAACACCGCCAGCGCCGGATGCGGCGTCGCGCGCCAGAAGAAGGTGTAGAGCCCGCGGCGGAAACGGTCCGCTCCCGTGCTGGCCTTCCAGTCGCGCCGCGCTTGTCCAAGCGCCATCACGCCGTCCGGCTGCGGCGGGAACACACCCGGCCCGCCGATCCGGGGATCGAGCCGGCCGCTCGCCGCGAGCGCCACGTCGCGGATGATCTCCGCGTCGAGCCGCAGCCGGTCCTGCCGCGCGAGCAAGCGGTTCGCAGGATCCTTCTCCGCGAGGTCCGGACGCGCCTTCGACGACCGGCGATAGGTGGCAGAGGTGACGATGAGGCGGTGGAGGCGCTTCAGGGACCAGGATCTGGCGTCGGGGGTCTCGGGTCTGGGATCGGGAGCCCGAGGACCGGCAGCCTGTTCCTTCCCAGACCCCAGACCCTGGATCCCGGACCCTGGTGCCATCAGCTCGACCGCCAACCAATCGAGCAGCTCGGGATGCGTCGGCGGGATGCCCTGCGTGCCGAAGTCGTTCTCGGTCTCGACGATCCCGCGCCCGAAATACTGTTGCCAGACCCGGTTCACCGCCACGCGCGCGAACAGCGGACCCGCCGGATCCACCAGCCAGCGCGCGAAGTCGAGGCGTGTCGGACGCGCGATGCCGTCCTTCGGGGCCGGGAACGGATGGAGCACCGCGGGCGTGCCCGGCGACACATCGGGACCGCGCCGGGTGAAGTCGCCCTTGATGAACACGTACGACTCGCGCGGCTGCTTGCGCTCGGCGAGCACGAGCGTCGTGGGGATCCTCGGCTCATCGCGGCGCGCCGCGCGGAGCCGTTCCTCGATCACCCGGTAGCCGGCATCGGTCCGGCAGTGCGCCTCGCGGACAAGCTTCACCTGGGCCGGCTTGCGGTCGGCGGGAAGCAGTCCGAGCACGTTGCGGACCTCCAGCGGGAGCTTGGCCCGGGCTTCCGGCGTGAGGCCGGATTCCCACCGGACGAACATCGGCGCCAACGCCGACGCCGCCGCGTCGAGCTCGTCCTGGACCGGACGCGTCCGCGTCCGCACGGCATCGCGCGCGGCGCGATCGGCCGGAGTAGCGGCCTCGATGGCCGGCTCGTCCTGGTCGTTGAAGAACGCGAAGATCTGGAAGTATTCGCGCTGGGACATCGGGTCGAACTTGTGGTCGTGGCAGCGCGAGCAACCGACGGTCAGGCCGAGCAGCGCGGTGCCGGTGGTGTCCACCCGGTCGATCACCGATTCGATGCGGAACTGCTCCGGATCGATGCCGCCCTCCTCGTTGATCTGGGTGTTGCGGTGGAACCCGGTGGCGACGCGGAGCGCTTGGGCCCGGTCCTCGGACCCCGGACCGGCCGAAGCTGCGTCGGCGAGGAGATCGCCGGCGAGCTGCTCGACAACGAAGCGGTCGAACGGCTTGTCGTCGTTCAACGCGCCGATGACCCAGTCGCGCCACGGCCAGATCGTGCGCGGGGCGTCGATGCTGTAGCCGTTCGAATCGGCATAGCGGGCGATGTCGAGCCACCACCGGGCCCAGCGCTCGCCGTGGTGCGGCGAGGCGAGCAGCGCGTCCACCGCGCGCTCGTAGGCATCGGGCCGCGAGTCGGCGAGGAAGGCGTCGACCTCCGCCGGCGTCGGCGGCAGGCCGGTGAGGTCCAAACTCACGCGACGGAGCAGCGTGATGCGATCGGCCTCCGGCGAAGGCGCGATCCCGGCCTGGTCGAGCCGCGCGAGCACGAAGCGGTCGATCGGGTTGCGGACGCGCGACGGATCGGCGACCGCAGGCAACTCAGGACGCTTCGGCGGCACGAATGCCCAATGCACATTGACACCAGGCTTCTCTTCCGCCGGTACCGCGGCACCGGCCGCGACCCAGCGACGCAGAATCGCGACCTGTTCCGGCGCGAGCGGCGGCTTCTTGTAGGGCATGCGCTCGAGGTCGTCGTGCGGGCCTTCGGCCACGCGGAGGGCCAGGCTCTCCGACGGTTTCCCCGGCACGAATGCCGGACCCCGTCCACCACCGCGGAGCGCGGCCGCGGCGGTGTCGAGCCGCAGCCCGCCCTTGGGGCGTTCCGCCCCATGGCACGACACGCAGTGCTCGGTGAGCACCGGTTTGACCTCGCGCAGATAGTCCACGTCCGCGGCCAGGCCGGCCGACGCGAGGCAGACCACGGACGCAGATTTCCAGAAGGGGGACATCGCCGGACCACCATAGCCGTCCTCCCGATCGGGACCAGTCCGGAGTCCGTCCCGTCGGCACGGATCGGGCCGCGAACAGCGAACGCCGACGAGAACCAGGTCGGCGCGGACGCATGTCCGAGGGCGGGTTCACCGGGCCGCGGTCTTCAGCTCCTGGAAACGGCGGCGCAGCGCGGCGAGCCCGGCTGAGTGGGCGGGGACCGCTGCCAGGTCGTTCTCTTCGTGCGGATCGGCGCGCAGGTCGAAGAGCTGCTCTGTCCCGAAGTCCGGCCAAAGGATGTATTTCCAATCCCGCCGCACCAGCGCCTCGGACGACGGGATCCGGTGGATGCTCGTGATGGTGGGATGCTCGTAGAAGAACTCTGTGCGCCACGCAGGCTTCCGCGGGGCGAGGTAGAGCGGGGCGATGTCCCGGCCCTGCAGGGTGCGCGGTGCCTTGATGCCGGCGGCGGCGAGGAGGGTCGGCGCCAGATCGACGTTCAGCGTGAGCTCATCGTTTGTCCGTCCGCGCTTGGCCCGCGCCATGCGCGGATCGCGCACGATGAGCGGCACGCGGATGCTCTCCTCGTGGGGATACCACTTGTCCGCCAGCCCGTGCTCGGCGTGGAAGTAGCCGTTGTCGGTGGTGAAAAGGACCAGCGTGTCGTCCAGCAGACCCCGCCGCGTCAACTCCGCCAGCACGCGGCCGCAGGTCGCGTCCACCTCGGTGGCGAGGCGGTAGTAATCCTTCATGGATTCCTGGAAGCGCTCCGGCGTGTCGAAGCGCCAGCGCCAGCGCACCCGGCCTTCGTTCTGCTCGTTCGCCAAGAAGGACGGCAGCCGGCGGAACGAGGCGTCCGTCGCGTTGGACGGCACCGGTACGGCCACGTCGCGGTAGAGCGCCATGCTGGCGGGCTGCGGCAGATACTGCCGTGGGTTGTCGTCCTCGGCGTGCGTGGCGAAGAAGGCGAGCGTGAGGCAGAACGGTTTTTCCGCCGGTCGCGTGCGTAGGAACTCCAACGCGTCGTCCTCGTTCTTCTGGGTGACGTGGATCCTCGTGCCGTCCCGGTTGGTGATCCAATGCGTGCCGGAATAAGCCCGGGCGAAGTCGTGCTTTTCCGCCGGGAACTTCCCGTTGTGCCATTTGCCGACGTGCCCGACGTGATAACCGTTGGTCCGGAGCAGGCCGGGATAGGTCTCCGCCCACGGGGTCTTGAAGGCGTCGAAGGCACGGTTGCCGTGGCGCGACATCCATTGCCCGGTGAGGAGCGACGCCCGGCTGACGCCGCAGATGGAGGTGGTGACCCGGTTCTGGGTGAAGCGCACGCCGTCGCGTGCCAACTGGTCCAGGTGCGGCGTCCGGACCACGGGATTGCCGGCGCATCCCAGCGTGTCGTGCCGCCAGTCGTCGGCGTAGAGCAGGACGATGTTGAGCGGCTTGGCGGCGGCGCCCACGTCGGCCATGAGCAGGCCGAGCAGACCGGACAAGAGGCGGAGCCGGCTCATGATCGACGGATGCTCGCTCATCGGATCGAGGACCGCGCCGGGTCCATCAGCTTGCTCAAGGCCTCGTCGGGACCGCCCCCGAATTGTCGCCAGTAGCGTTCCTTGAACGGGTTCACCTTGGGCCCGACCGCGGCTTCGTTGACCAGCATCGGCCGCACCTCGCTCCACCACTGGTCATAGGCGGTCCGCAACTTCGCCGCTTCCTCGGCATGGGCCGCCAGCACGTTGGTCCTCTGCCCAGGATCGGCCTTGAGGTCGTAGAGCTCGGTGTCGTTGACCAGGCTGAACCGGCGGTCGCGGATGGAAGAGGAGGCGAACTTCGCCGCCGCCACCTGGCCTCGCGGCCAGCGGCCGAAATGGGTGACGAGGAAACGGTCCGGCCACGCTGCGCCGGGGTCCCGAAGCAAGGGCAGCAGGCTGCGGCCCTCGATCTGGCGGCGGGTCGCGGCGTCCAGCCGGATGCCGGCGATCTCGGCCAGCGTCGGGAAGATGTCCAGGTGCGCGGTGAGCGCCGCGCAGTCCACACCGCCGCGGAACCCCGCGGGCCAGCGCCAGAAGGACGGCACGCGCGTCCCGCCTTCGTAGGGCGATCCTTTGCTGCCGCGCATGCCGGCGTTGAAGGTGTCCACGCCGACGGTCCCGCCGTTGTCGGTCAGGAAGAGGACGAGCGTGTCCTTCTCCAGACCCCAGGCCTTGAGCTTGGCGAGCAGCACCCCGAAGTTGTCGTCGATGTTCTCGACCATGCCGTAGAACTTGGCGGTATCGTCCGGGACCGTGCCGGCGTGCCGGCGGAAGTAGTCCGCCGGGCATTGCAAGGGACCGTGCGCGGCGTTGAGCGCGACAAAGGCGAAGAACGGTGCGCGGGCGGCGCGTCGGGTGTCGATCCACCGGAGCGCCTGACGGAAGAACACGTCGGTGCAATACCCTTCCGTCTTCTCGAACCGGCCGTTGTGGAGGATGGCCGGGTCCGCATACAGGTTGTCCGGAGCGTCACCGCAACTGCCCGGGTAGGTCTGTCCGATCCCGCCGCCGCCATGGATGAAGACCTCGTCGAACCCTCTCCGCTCGGGCTGATAGGCGGCTTCGTCGCCCAGATGCCATTTACCGAAGATCCCGGTGGCGTAGCCCGAGCGCCGCAGGACCTGGGCGAGCGTCGTCGCGCGCAAGGTGAGGCGCTCGCGCTCGAGGATCGTGTGGGTGACGCCGTTCTTGAACTCATGACGTCCCGTCATCAGCGCGGCCCGCGTCGGCGCGCAGGTGGGGCTCACATGGAAATCGGTGAAGCGAACGCTCTCCTTCCAGAACGCATCCAGCGCGGGGGTCTTGACCAAGGGATTGCCCAGGCAGGCGAAGTCGCCGTAACCCACGTCGTCGGGCATGACGACGATGATGTTGGGCCGGACCGCCTTCGGGCCGGCCAGCGCGGGCAGGAGGCCCAGCGCGAACGCGAGGAGCCACGACAAAGGAGATGTTCTCATCGGTCTCAGGATGGGGCGCTGCTGGTGATGCCGACAATCCGTCGCACCTCCGACTCGGATCGGGCGACGACATGGGGCTTCTTCAACAACTGGTACCTCGTCCAGGCGGGATCGTCGCGCATGTTGTGGAGCTGCCCCCGGGTCCGATGGGCCGGGCCAGAGGCGAGCTGGGTGGCGGGAAGCCACCGGAACCAAGTCCATCGGTCTGCTCCCGATCTCCGACCCCTATGACGATGGGGCCACGAACGCACGGGACGCGGCGGGTCCTTCGCGGCGTTGCGAGGATTCCTGCCGGGCGCCGGCAGCACGCAACCCTACGCCGAGGCGCCGAGAAGCTCGGTAAATCCGAGGACGCGGTGAAGATGGCGGTGAGCCGGCCACGGCAGGAATCCGACAAGACCTTGCGGGCGCGGATCGCCCGGACCGTCGATGGCGACGCCGAGGCCGACGAGGAGTTGCGGCATCGGAAGGCGGTGTCAGCGGGGTGATCTCGCAGAAGCCGGACCCTCGTCCCGGACACCGGTGCGGCGAAGCGGAGGTCCGGGACGTCCGCGCTCGCGGGAGGACCCGCTTCGCCATCCGTCCGGGCGCCGCGCCTCACCACGCGTGCGGGCTCGTCACAGCACGGTCGAGATGCGTGTAGCCGCCGTCGACGAAGAGGAACTGCCCCGTCATGTGGCTCGCGCGGGCGGAGGCGAGCCAGACGATGGCGTCGGCCATCTCGTCCGCGCGGGTGAGACGGCGGCCGAGCGGCACCAGGTCCTCCACGCGCCGCCGCGCCGCCACCGGATCAAGCTGTGTGCCGAACCAGCGGTCGTACTGGTCGGATTCGCATTCGGCGGGCACCACGCCGTTCACGCGCACGCCGTCCTTCGCCAAGGCGACCGCCCACTCGCGGGTCAGCGCGTTGATCGCGCCCTTCGACGCGGCGTAGCCCGAGGTGCCGCCTTGGCCCGTCCACGCGACCTTCGATGTCACGTTCACCATCGCGCCGCGAGCCGCGACGAGATGCGGAAGGGCGTGGTGGGCGAGCGAGAAGACGTGCAGCAGGTTCCGTTCGAGCGAGCCGAGGAAATCTGCGGGCGCGCCGGACAACGGCACGCTGTCGTTCACCCCGGCGTTGTTGACCAGCACGTCGAGCCGGCCGTGCGCGGCGACCGTCTCCGCGACGGCCCGCGCGCAATCGGCCTCGACCGTGAGATCCGCGGCGATGAAACGGCTGCCGGGCAGCTCGGCCACGAGCCGCGCGCCGGCGACCGCGTCACGTCCGATGACGACGACGTGCGAGCCCTCGGCGGCGAACCCGCGCGCCGCCGCGGCCCCGATTCCTTTGGTGCCGCCGGAGACGAGCACGACGCGGCCGGAGAGCTGGAG
>Ga0209443_1002229_pt1 | contig 11547 bp, 11 predicted proteins | sample LauGreBMM110DCMD_2_FD_187571 | JGI IMG/M metagenome (GOLD analysis project Ga0209443, IMG submission 187571) | Freshwater lake microbial communities from Lake Michigan, USA - Su13.BD.MM110.DCMD (SPAdes) (version 2) | ecosystem: Environmental > Aquatic > Freshwater > Lake | place: Lake Michigan... | reverse complement strand
TAAGTCCACAAAATGTGATAGTTTCCAATCAATATTATGCAAAAAATATCGGAATGGTTTATACTAACACATTGATTAATTACCAATTAAACTCACTACCAGGTGGAACTACCTTAACAATACCTTCCACTGGAAGTCAATCTCAAGATGAGTTTTTAGATGTTTATAATGTTAGTAACTAATTGACGTTTTATTTTTGAAAATTGTATCCTATTTTTTACAATAGTTTCTTTTAAAATGCGTTTATATACTATGAAACTCTTATAAATATAATTATGAAAAAGCTTCTATTGTCTACAACAATGTTATTAGGATTTACAAGTATCGCAAACGCTCAAGAAATTTCAGAAAATGCGTTAGGACTTCGTTTGGGTTCGAATGATGGGTTTGGTTCTGAAATTTCCTATCAAAGAAAATTAACTTCCAACAACCGTTTAGAATTAGATTTAGGGTGGAGAAGTAGTACTACTATTGGTGCGACGAAATTAACGGGTTTGTACCAATGGGTTTGGAACATTGATCAGGGATTCAATTGGTATGCAGGGGTTGGTGCAGGATTAGGAAGTTGGAATTCAGATGAGAACGGGGTCAAAGATAGCGGTACTTTTGTTTATGCTGCTGGTGATATCGGAATTGAATATAATTTTGATTTTCCTTTGCAAATATCTTTAGATTTACGCCCTGAAATTGGTGGTCACGGCTATTATGATAATAATTTTAGTACTGATTTTGCCTTAGGACTTAGATATAAATTTTAAAATAACCATTTGAATAAAATTAAAACCTTTAAGAAATTTAGTAATTTCTAGATTTGTTAAAGGTTTTTTTATTGGGTAAAATATTTAATTATTTAAAATTATCTCTTTTTTAGAATTAATCTTCACTATACAATACGGATAAACATAATCAGCTAAAGTAATTCCTTCACCTTTTGGTTCAATTTCTTTAACTGAAATAACAATTGCTTTTTCGGTTTCTTGAATATCTTCAATATCAATTGTACAACCCTCAATCAATTTTCCCCCATATTCAATATTAAAAAATTGGAGTCATTAATATCATTTGGATTGATTTTTCCTATTAATTTCTCATCATTTTGAATCATTTTGAATTCTTGACTTGTAGAAATAATTTCAAAAAAATGAATATTTCCTCCTCCATCAGATTGTTGGGTAATTACTTCATACAAAGATTTGTTTACTTCTTTTGATTTTGTAGCACCACAAGAAAATAATATTAAAGTTAGGAATAGCAGACCTATATTTTTCATGAGTTCTTGTTTAGAGCTTTTTGATACAAATCTTCATATAAGGGTACAATATTTTTTATATCAAACTTTTTAGCTACATCTAAAGCATTTTTTTTAAACTCCACCAAAATTGAATAATCTTTTAAAATTTTAATAGCATTTTGTGCCATTTCATTTGTATTTCCTACATCACTTAAATAACCTGAAATACCTTCAAAATTAACTTCAGGAAGCCCTCCAGAATTACTTGAAATAACAGGAACTCCCCAAGCCATTGCTTCTAAAGCCGCTAATCCAAAACTTTCTGTTTCAGAAGGCAAAAGAAATAAATCCGTGTAACTCAGAATTTTATCGATTTCATTGCTATTCCCAAAAAAGATAACCCTATCAGAAATTCCTAATTTTTGACATAAATTTTCTGCTTCTTCTTTTTCAGGACCGTCACCAACCATCATTAACTTTGATGGGATTTGTTGCTGAATTTTGTAAAAAATTTCAATTACATCTGGAATTCGTTTTACTTTTCTAAAATTACTAATATGTGTAATAATTCGTTCATTTGGTTTTGCCATAACCGAACGATGACAAGCAACTTTGGAATCTAAAACATTTTTATCCAATTCGATGAAATTTGGAATCACGTGTATATCACGTTTTATATTGAAAAGTTTATACGTTTCGTCTTTCAAATTTTGGGATACCGAAGTTACCACATCCGATTTATTAATACTGAAACTTACCGCTGGTTTATAGAACGGATGATTTCCAACCAAGGTAATGTCTGTACCGTGAAGTGTTGTTACCATTGGAATTTTAATTCCTTCGGCTTTCAACATTTGCTTCGCCATATATCCAGCATATGCGTGTGGAATTGCATAATGAACGTGTAATATGTCAATTTTGTAGAGTTTTACCATATCAACTAATTTGCTTGACAAAGCCAATTCATAAGGTTGATAATGAAACAAAGGATATTCCGGAACGTTTACTTCGTGATAATGAACATTAGGATTTAAAAGTGCCAACCGAACAGGCTGACTGTAGGTTATGAAATGAATTTCATGCCCTCGACGAGCCAATTCAAGACCTAATTCTGTAGCAACAACGCCACTTCCTCCAAATGTTGGATAACAAACTATTGCGATTCTCATTTTTGAATTTTAGTGAAACGAAAGTAACGAAAATTGATCGGAGTACAATTAAACTTACGTTAAAATTTAATACTATTTATCTTTCAATTGCATCATAAATTATCTTTTGAATATCTTCACGAATATTCTCTTTTGATAGTTTATTTTCAGTTGCTTCAGGAAAAGTTCTATTGGATAAAAATACATATACAATTTCATTTTCAGCATCTGCCCAAGCAATTGTTCCAGTAAAACCAGTGTGTCCGAAACTTATCATTGGTACACAACCGCAAGTTGGTCCTGAAGCACCCAATTGAGGTTTGTCAAATCCAAGCCCTCTCCTATTGGCTTCTTTGCAGAAATAACAGGTATTAAAATCGTCAAAGGTTTTAGATGAAAAATACTGAATATTTCCATAATTCCCTTTTTGTAAATACAGCTGCATCATCTTTGCAATATCCATCGAATTCGCGAAAATTCCAGCGTGACCGCCTACTCCACCTTCCATAGCCGCTTCCATATCGTGAACATAACCCTGAATTAATCGGTTTCGAAAATACGTGTCGATTTCTGTTGGTGGAATTACATTTTTATCGAATTTTGTCAATGGATTGTATAGTGTGTTGTTCATTCCAAGTGAATTATAAAAGTTATCTTGACTTAATACATCCAACTTTTTTCCAGTCATTTTTTCTAAATAATCTTTTAAAATGATAAACGTAAAATCACTGTATTTGTATTCTTTTTTGAGCGTTAACTTACTGTTTACAATGATTTTCATAATTGTATCTTGATAATCATTTCTAATAAATAAGCTGTCAGCAACCTTTTTTGAAAATTGATCGTTTATAGTTTTACTATAATACCTCTCCAAAGGGACTTTTGAACTGTCTAATGTTGCTTTATAAAAAGGAATCCAAGCTTGAAAGCCAGCATAATGCGATAATAAATCTTTAAATGGAATTGCTGCTTTATCAGAATTTTTGAAAATTGGAAGCATATCTCCTAATTTTGTTTCTAAATTCACTTTCTTTTGATCGTATAATTGCATTACATTTGGCAATGTCGAAACGATTTTTGTTAAGGATGCAACGTCATAAACATCCGAATTTTTAACTTTTATAGTGTTTTCATAAGTATGTGAACCAAACGATTTTTGATAAATTACTTTCCCTTTACGAGCTACTAAAATTTGTAATCCGGGCGTCATTTTATTGTCAATCGCTTTCTTTGCTAAAACATCTATTTGAGACAAAATAGTAGGATTCATTCCAACATTTTCAGGGGTTGAGAAACCTAAACGATTTATTTTTTCTGTTGTTAATCCATCATTTACATTGAAATTTGGAAGTATCGAAACTGGTAATTTTCCTTTAGCTTCTATTGCGCCGAATAGCAATTCTGCAGAAACTTCTTGAGCAATATCGGCATTTTGATACGAAACAACAACCGCTTCTATTTCATCAAAAGTAGTTACAGGAAGTAAGGAATATGGTTTTGTAAATGCGTCTAAAATAACTACGTTTTTCTTTGCAATTTCTTGCAACCAAAGCAATTCCGTTTCTGTAAAATCTTGCTTTTTCCAAGCTTTATCTGATTTGTGAAAACCAACAATTACAGTATTGAATTTACTTAATTGCACATTTAAACTATCAATATTTTCATTAGAAACTTCTGTAATTTCTGTGTATTTTTTTAAAGTCGAAACAAAAGAACTGTTGACATCATCGCCAAACTTTACATACGCTATCTTATTGTTTTCTAATGATTTAATTGGTAAAATTTCATTTTTATTTTTCAAAATTGTAATTGCATTTTCATACAATTGATATTGTAAAGCATCGTTTGAAGTTGGCGTAATCTCCTTAATTAAATTTACAGTATTAATAGGTTTGAAATTATTTAAACCTGCAAAATACTTGAATTTCAATATTTTCTTCACTGATTGAGATAATCTAAATTCAGAAATCAATCCGTTTTGGTATGCCAAACATATTTTTTCAATTGCAGCTGGTACATTTTCTGAAAATAAAAGGATATCATTTCCTGCCAAGAATGCTTCCAAATCAATATCACCGGGCGTTAACGGAATTCCATCTTCTCTTTTGTAATTACTGGCGCCTTTCATGTTCAAGGCATCAGTAAAAATTAAGCCATTAAATTCTAATTGATTTTTAAGAATATTGGTAACTACATTATAGGATATTGAAGTGGGATAGTTAATTCTTGGCTCTAAACTAGGAACGCTTAAATGCGCAACCATCACTGAAACCAGCCCTTCCTGAAACATTTTTTTATAAGGATAAAACTCAACCTCATTTATTCTTTCTTGGGAAAAACTAACTAATGGCAAAGATAAATGAGAATCTACTTCAGTATCTCCGTGACCTGGAAAATGTTTACCTGTTGAAAAAACGCCTTGTTTTTGAAAGCCTTTCATCAATGCAATGGCGCTATTGGTAACATTTTCTTTATTTTCTCCAAAGGAACGAAAGCCGATAATTGGATTTTTTGGGTTGGTATTGATATCTAAAACTGGTGCAAAATTGAAATGAACACCCAATCTTTTGCTTTCAAATCCCATTTTAGAACCAACTTTTTCTATTAATTTGGTATCTCGAATTGCTCCCAAAGTCATATTCCAAGGAAAACGATAGGTTGAATCTAAACGCATACTCAATCCCCATTCTGCGTCAATTCCTATAAACAATGGTAATTTAGATTTGGATTGGTAACGATTTGTCAAATTGGCTTGACGAACGGGTCCGCCTTGAAAAAAAATCAACCCTCCAATTTTAGAGTCTTTAATAAGTTTGTCAATGGAATTTACATGAATAGAATCTTTGTTGGAATAGGCAGCAACCATAAAAAGCTGTCCTACTTTTTCGTCAAAACTCATGTTATTGTAAATACTATCAACCCATTGTTCTTCAGTTATTGATTCAGAAAAAAAAGGGTTTTTGAAAGGTTTTTTATCTACAAATAAATTGGTGTCAAATTCATTTGCAATTGGGTTTTTAGTATTTACGTGCTTAGTTGAAGAACACGAAATTCCAAATGCAATTAGCATTACAACTAGAAAAAAACGAAGTAGAACTGATTTCATTAAATGAATTTATTTTAAAAAAAGCGACTGTGCCAACTATCTATTGCTGGAACTTCCCAAGATTCATTGTATTCAGCAATATTATTTATCAAATTATTAAAGACAATTGTATTTTCTGTAACCGCTTTGTCCTTTGCCATTTTTTTGAAATCTAGCAACGTTTTATGTGCCACGTGTTCTCCTAATTTGAAAGTAACATTCATTTTATCTAATAAATCTACTTCATATTTTTGTTCTAAATTTTGAATAAATTGAACCGAAGAATCTATAGAACATCCTGTTGCTGCTTGAACTTCTTGATTTACGGCAATAATAATAAACCGATTGTATTTCAATTCAAATGACGCTTCCAGACTGGTTCCGTGTGCAGTCCAATTTTCAATAAACGCTTTTAAATCAACTTCAATTGTTGCAAATTCATCGTCAGAGAATTTTCTGTTGGATTGATAAATCCATATTTTAGATTCTTCAGGTAAATTTTCGAAAGGAATATACATGGTAATTTATTTATTAAATTCAGATTTATATAGTTACAAATCTTGAGCATTTGCAATTAGTTCGGCAATATCCATAACTTTAACATCGCCTTCTTTTTCTTTGTTTTTGATTCCGTCGGTCATCATTGTATTGCAAAAGGGACAACCTGCTGCAATTATTTCAGATTTTGTTTCCAACGCCTCTTCCGTTCTTTCGATATTTACCTCTTTATTTCCTGGTTCTGCATCCTTAAACATTTGTGCACCACCAGCACCACAACACAAACCATTGGCTTTTGAGCGTTTCATTTCAACCAATTCTGCATCCAATTTAAGAATTAATTCCCTTGGTGCTTCATAAACATTATTGGCTCTTCCTAAATAACAAGGATCATGAAAAGTAATTTTTTTACCTTTAAATTGACCGCCTTCAATGGTTAATCGACCATCATCTAACAAAGATTTTAAAAATTCTGTATGATGCACCACTTCGTATTTACCACCTAATTCGGGATACTCATTTTTCAAAGTATTGAAACAATGCGGGCAAGCAGTAACTATTTTTTTTGCTTCATAAGCGTTCAAAACTTCAATGTTCATCATAGCTTGCATTTGAAACAAAAATTCATTTCCAGCTCGTTTAGCAGGATCTCCAGTACAACTTTCTTCGGTTCCAAGTACAGCAAAAGAAACATTGGAACGATTTAATATCTTCACAAATGCTTTTGTGATTTTCTTTGCTCTATCATCAAAACTTCCTGCACAACCAACCCAAAATAAAACTTCCGGTTGTTTTCCTTGTGCTAACATTTCTGCCATTGTTGGAACTACTAAACTCTCTGACATCTACTATTTATTTATTTGTGAAAACTCACAAGTTATCTGTTTTATTCGTGATGTTCGTCATCAAAAACTTGAATGGTAACTTCTTTGTCAACTAAATCTGTAAATTTACCTCTGTATCTTGTTGCTTTAACTAAATGATTGTCAATCCAATGGTAGTTTCCTCCACGTGGTTTTCCCATTACCATTCCGTGGTATTTGAAACCGTGTTGTTTCAACCAAATTTCAGTATATTCTCTGTGTTCTTCTGTTCGTGAAGTAAAAAAGCAGATAATATGCCCTTCATCGTACCATTTATTCAAAGTAATTAATGCATCAGGATAAACTTCCGCAGTCAACATTCTCTCTGGTTCTTCGTTTGGGATATCATCACAAATCGTACCGTCAATGTCTATTAAATAATTTTTTACCCCTTCTGGCAAAATTGGACTAATTGTGTGACCATTTTCTGATGCTGCTAGTAACTGCTTGTCTAAATCTTCTGAGTTCATTTTTTTTGTGTGTTGTGTGTTTGTAATTTAATTAATTTAAAATTCTTAAGAACGCTCTTAAACTCACCTATAAGAGAATTTTCATGTAGTTATTATTATTCGTTTTTCCAATTCAAACGATCTTGTTGATTGTATTGCCAAGGCGCACCGTTATTTTCAATATTGCTCATCATTGCATTTAAAGGCATTGGCGCTGCACTTTGTTCCATAACTAAATACCTTCTCATATCCATAATAATAGATAATGGACTAATATTTACCGGGCATTCTTCAACACAAGCATTACAAGAAGTACACGCCCAAAGTTCTTCAGGAGTGATAAAATCGTTTAATAATGTTTTGTTATCTGGTATAAAAACACCTTTATTGGCATCTATATTTTTACCAACTTCCACTAAACGGTCTCTGGTATCCATCATTATTTTTCGAGGAGATAGCTTTTTTCCCGTTTGATTTGCAGGACAAACTGAAGTACATCGACCGCATTCAGTACAAGTATAAGCATTTAATAATTGCACCCAATTTAAATCTTGAACATCACTAGCACCAAATTTAGAAGGAACTGCATTTTCATCAATTGGAGCTGTTGCATAAGGATCTGCATTTGGATCCATCATCAATTTCACTTCTTTTGTAACCGATTCTAAATTATCAAATTGTCCTAATGGATTTAAATTGGCAAAATAAGTATTTGGAAATGCTAATAAAATATGCAAATGTTTTGAGAAATATAAATAGTTTAGAAATATTAATATTCCAATAATGTGCATCCACCAAACGGCTCTTTCAATCATCATAACCAATGATTCTGATAATCCGTTAAAAATTGGAGCAATAAATTGAGAGATTGGGAAAGAACCCACTTGAGAATAATGACCGAAACCTCCAGTTATATTTTGCAAATGTAAATCGGCTGCGTTCATCAATAGAAACAAGGACATCAGCACGATTTCAAAATATAAAATATAATTGGCATCGCTTTTTGGCCAACCTTTTAAATCAGAATGAACGAATCTTTTTAATTTTATTATATTTCTACGGGCGTAAAAAACAAGTACTGCAACCAAAACTAAAAATGCTAATATTTCAAAGGAAGCAATTAGAATATCATAAAATGTACCCAAAAATGAAAATACACGATGGGTTCCAAAAAGTCCGTCAATTATAATTTCTAATAACTCTAAATTGATGATTACAAAGCCAATATAAACAATTACATGAAGTATTCCGGCAATTGGTCTTTTGACCATTTTAGATTGTCCAAGTGCAATCATGGCCATATTTTTCCATCGAGACTTAGGATTGTCTGAACGATCAATATCCTGTCCTAACTTAATATTTCTGATAATTTTTCTAATATTAATAGTAAAAAAACCAAAGCCTAAAATTAAAATAATTGCAAATAAGATAGTGTCTAAATAACCCATGTAATATTAGTTTTTAGAATTTGAAATGGTATCTTTCGGACTTGTATAAGGTTTGTTTTTCTTTCCAAAAAGAGATACATTTACATATCTCGTTGGGTTTAGCCTTACATCTTGAAGTAATAACTCCAATTCTTTTGAAGTTTTATCCAGATTATTATACAACGATTCGTCTTTTATCATTTTTCCGAAAGTTCCTTTACCAGATTGAACATCACTCATCAATTTATCAACATTAATAAGTGTTTTTTCAAGATTTTTAACTATTTGGCCTAAGTTTGCTTTTGCTAAAGAATCGGAAATTTTTGTGAAATCAGACGATACTCTGTTTAAATTTGAAATTGTACCGTCAATTTTACTTTTATTATCAGCCAAAATAGAATTTACATTTTTGGATGCTGCATTAAATCCTGCTAAAGTTTCATTTAAATTAGAAATGCTATTTTTTAAATTTTCCTTAGATTTTGTATCCAAAACATCATTCAAATTTTTTAATAGTAAATCAGCATTTACAATCATTTTCTCCACTTTTTCTTGCAATGGAGTTAATTTATCTGCAACAAGATCGGTTAATCCTTTTTTAACGGCACTTTTCAAAGTATCACCAGTAACAGCTAGATTTTTATCTTCAAAATCAGGGATGATTTGTATTTGCTTTCCACCTATTAATCCAGGCTCATAAATAGCCACTATACTTGATTTAGAAAATGGAAACCCGCTTTTTATTTGAAGTTCAACCACTAATTTTCCTGTGGAATTTTGAAGTACTATTTTCGAAACTTTACCAATAACTAATCCGTTAATTGTTACAGGAGCATTCAATGCCAAACCTTCAACATTGTCATATTCGACAAAGATGGTTTTGTAATCATTTAACAAATCTTTTCCTTTTAAATAGCTATAACCCCATATAAACAATGCAATAGACGCAATAACTAATATTCCGGTTTTAATCTCTTTAGTAATTTTCAATTTCAGATATTTTATACAAATTTAAAATAAAACTTTGGTTAATGTAGCATTATTTGAAGGCATCTTTAACGGAAATACTTTTTCCGTTTTTAAAAGCAATCAAAAAGGCAGAATCGTAACCTTTTGATTTTGCATCCGATAAATACTTTTTCGCCTCAGAATAATCAGTTGTTTGACCATAAGTATATTTATATATGGTTCCGTTATAATCAGAATCAACGTTTTTCAGTCCTTTAAAGTTACTTGGTTCTAAATCCATTTTCTTACTACTTGCAGCAATTTGAACTTTAAAAACAACTCCAGTTTCATTTTGAACTTCTTTTACTACTTCTTTTGTGGTTTCTTTTTTGGATGGTTCTTTTTTTACCACCTCTTTAATTATTTTATTTTCTTTTTTAACGGGAGTTGTAGTGTCTTTGACTGGTTTTTCAATTATTTTTTTCGAAGGTTTGTCTTCATCATTTTCGATAGTTCCATTTCCAAAATATTCTTTTTTGTAACTAATAATAGCTTCAGCGATGGCATTTGCTATTTCATTTTGACCATCTTCTGAATCCAATTTATCTCCTTCTGCAGGGTTTGAAATAAAACCCATCTCTATCAATACTCTCGTCATGTAAGCTTTATGTAATACCATAAATGGTGCTTGTTTAACGCCTCCACCTCTTATTTTCTTTCCCAATCCTGAAAAAGAATCTTCAATATTACTGGCCAATGAAATACTATTGTTTAAAATATCCTCTTGCATTAATGTCAATCCTATTAATGTTTCTGGAGAATTCGGGTCGTATCCTTCATATTTTTGTTTGTAGTCTTTTTCTAAAGTAACCACCTCATTTTCTTTTTTTGCAGCAGCAAGGTTTGAAGCGTTTTTTGACATACCCATAACGTACGTTTCAGTTCCATCAGCAGCAGTATTTTTATTGGCATTGCAATGAATGGACACAAAAATATTCGCATCTACTCTATTTGCAATGTTTGCTCTTTCTATTAATCCAATAAATACATCTGTTTTTCGGGTATAATTTACTTCAAAATTAGGTTGTTCTTCTAATATTTTCCCCACTTTTAAAACTACCGCAAGTGCAATATTTTTTTCAACATGACCTTTATAGACTGCTCCAAAATCATGGGCGCCGTGCCCCGCATCCAATGTAACTTTGAATTTGTTGTTTTGACTAAAACCAGAAAAAGAGAGAAAACATAATCCAATTATGAGGGACGCTTTGTGTATATTAATTATGTACATAAATATTAAAAGTTAATTTTATTAGAACCTTGGGGCTATAAATTTATTATTTGACTATTTTTGACCGAAAATTATGTGTAGTTTTGAAATTTCAATAACTAAGCCATAGTTTTACAAAAATAGCATTTAAACCTTTGCATACAAACTTATTTAATATCGTTTTATTAGCTTTTTTCCTAACACTAGGTTCTGCTAAGTCGTATTCTCAAGATTTACCGAAAAAAACTACCGAAATTGCTCCAAAAAATGAGCTGGAAAAATTAAATGTTAATGTAAAAGATTTGATAAAAGTTTCTGATACCCTAAAAAAAGATAGTGTTAAACCAAAAAAAGCACTTCTTGAATCCAAAATTAAAAGAACAGCTGTTGGTTATGAGAAAACAAATCAGAAAAACAAACAAATGACTTTATATGACAAAGCTGAGTTGTATTACCAAGATATCGAATTAAAATCAGGAATTATTGTATTGGATTATGAAAAAAATGAAATTTATGCAGGTCGTATAAAGGATTCTACAGGAAAATATACCCAATTACCCGTTTTTAAACAAGGTTCAAATGTGATTGAACCCGATTCAATCCGATTTAATTACAAAACAAAAAAGGC
>Ga0209443_1002223_pt1 | contig 11565 bp, 19 predicted proteins | sample LauGreBMM110DCMD_2_FD_187571 | JGI IMG/M metagenome (GOLD analysis project Ga0209443, IMG submission 187571) | Freshwater lake microbial communities from Lake Michigan, USA - Su13.BD.MM110.DCMD (SPAdes) (version 2) | ecosystem: Environmental > Aquatic > Freshwater > Lake | place: Lake Michigan... | reverse complement strand
GTTATACATATACTGTAGTAGAAAATACTTTTAATCTTTAAAAAAAGTTGCAAGAGTTATTTTTACTTAATAAGCGATAATGATATTTTTTTTATTAGTCATCGTTATTTTTATAATTTGGTGTAAGGATTAAATAGCTACCAGATTTTATGTTTAATAATATTATTTTGACTATGCCTTTACCTAATGTTCAGTATCCTTATTGGACATTTGACAATTGTCCTTTTGATACATTTTCAGAAAGGGGAGAAGGATGTACTTATAGTTTAGTTAATCTTTTTGATAAGGATTTGTATTTATCTAATGAGGATGGTAATACTATTTTTGAGTTGAGCCCTGAGGAGGCCTTAATAAGCGCATTCGAAGTTGGGGCCTTTCTTTCTGATCCATTAGAGATAGAAGTATTTTTGGCTGAGATAGGAGACAAACTAATTGATTGATTGTATATACTTTTGATTAATAATTTCAAGTTCGTTTTGTATAAAGCGTAATAAGAGTTTCTGGGATGAGCCCAGATTAAAGAAAAACAATAATAATAAAGATGATTAAACTAAATACATTGCTACTAGCGGCTATCGCCACAGTCTCCCAGACATTTGCTGGCGTATCCGATCTGGTACCTACTATTAGTATTCCTCAAGTTCAAGAGGTTGACTTCTCAGCTAAGTTCTATGGCACCTCGGTTGTCAGTGAACTAGATGATGTTGACACTGCTTGGGGCGGCGGTCTAGCGATTGAAGTTCCAGTAGCCGAGAATGTAAGCCTTGAATTGAATTCAGCTATTCTTGATTTGGATGGTGAGACGGAATTCAAGCTAGGCACTAACGCTATTGTTTATTTGCCAGTGGCTGAAAAGCTAGATGTCTATGGCCTTGTCGGCTTTGGATACGGTTTTGAAAGCGAAAACTGGTATGTCGGAGCTGGTGGTGGTGTCCGATACAACTTGACATCTACAGTGAGCGCCTTTGGTGATGCTGTATATAATTTCGGTCAGGAAGTCGATGATGTGACTTTCCGAGTTGGAATTTCTGTTGGGTTCTAATAAACCATTTAATAAAAAGTAATTCATTTTTTTCCCGCTCTCTTAATAAGGGGCGGGTTTTTTTTGCTCTTTTTTGAAAATATTTTTTATAAAAATGTTGACAGGGCTTTCGAGCTGTGGTAGAGTAGTAGGACTATGTGCGACCTCGCGACCACCAGACTCAAATTGACCGGCCCTTATAGTGAACTCGTTGGCTTCACTGTAAAAGGCTATTCAGAAGAAAACGATTTTGATTTCCGAAAGCTTCGGCCCATTCCAAAGGACCTTGTGGAAACTGAGCATGAAGATTTATCAGAAGAGAAGAAAAATGAATTCATTCAAAAATATGGATTTTACAATTCTTTTGACTGGCGTTGCGAGAACTGGGATACCAAGTGGAACAGTGAGGTGTTGACTCCATGGAATTATGAATCAGAATTACCTAAAGATGGACAGATTAAAAAGTCTGGTTATCATGAAATTTCTATTCTATTTAATACCGCTTGGTGTCCTCCTATTAACCTAATCTCTAGTCTAAGTAAAGAGTATCCGAATGTGTCTTTTGAGATGTACTCGTATTACGAGCGCACTCTTTCCACCAGCTATGTTCATATCAAGGACGGAGTGGTTGGTCCAATGCAGTATCCGGATGAGGACTCAGAAGAAGAAAAGAAATTTCTTGACATCATCACGCCTACGGAGGGAGATCAAGAATAATATGGATGTATCTTTATTTTTATTCCTTTGTTTAATTGGAATAATTTGGGGGCTTAAATCTTAAATTATGTTTACATTAAAACAATCAGCAATAGTATTCCTTTTGATTTCTCAGTCTTGTTCTTTAGTTTGGATTTATAGTATTGAATCCCGGCTTCCTGATAAAAAACATACTCTATTTTATTCTTACAACTTCCAAGAGAAAGAGATCGTTAATAACACAATTAATAATAATATGATGTATGAAACACAGGGTCCTCAGATGCAATCTGAGCCAGCGGAACTTCTTCCTGATCAGCAAAGTTTTGATGAAGCGTTAAGGACTGGGGATGAAATTTCATTTGACAACGGTCCAGACCCAGCTTTATTTGGAGGTAAGGAGGGTTAATATTCAACTTCGAAGAGATTTTTACTTAATAATAAAAAAATGAAAAAATATCATTATGCAGTAGAGTGGGTTTATGGAAAAGATGTATGGGACGAGATTAAACCTTTGTGGAGAGTTTTCCGTTTTGATTCCGTTGCAAGTCGGGAAAAATGGATAGAGAATGGAACTCCTTATATATCTAACGCTGGATTTAGAGAATCTAAAAAATCAAAAGAATTAAGTAGTTTTATTAATAACGCGAAAAAATTTTGGGGTGGATATATTTCTTGGGCTCCAAATCCGACTGGAGATTTCGAAATGCTTGAAACTTAACAATATCAACATTGTCTTCGAAGAGATTTTTACTTAATAATAAAAAAATCAAAAAAATATATTGACTCCTTTTTTGGATGATGTATAATAAGAGACCGACTAAACACTATGAAAACTATAAAACTTAATTCTGATTTCGCTGCTTTAGATTACCTTCGTCGCCTCCCTGCTTCCACCAAAATCGAAATTCCGGGAGCTTATCATTCTAATCCTTTTACTCCCGCAGTTGAAGCAATCTGCGTTATTGTAGGCGAATCAGCTAATGCATGGGCTTCATCTAAAAATCGCTGGGATTGGACTGCTGGGGAACTTCTTGAAGCATTAGAGCTTTCTAATATAGAGGAAATCAAAGAGACTGAAGAAGGTCTTCCTCCACTATTTTCTGAAGACTTTAGGTAATATTAAATAATTTTAAAAGTTGCGAGAGTTTTAGCCCTTAATAATATAATATAACAATATGCCTCAATACGTTTATAATATTTTGCAAGTTTATGGTCCTGATTTTGATATTCGGGAGTTCATTTCTAAATCAGCAAAAGAAGAAGCCATCTTCTCCTTCGAAGCTCTACTTCCTGTACCTGAAGAATTAAAAAATGAATTACCTTTAAAGATTAACGATTGGAAGCTGGAGAACTGGGGAACTGAATATGATCCTTATAACGACGACAGTACCCCGTGGGAAATCTTTGATGACAAAGCTGTAATTCCTTTTATGAGCTGCTGGAATCCGCCGACTGTTTTTCTTGAGAATGTAAGCTCCCTATTTCCCTCCTTGACTTTCTTTAATCAATTCGCTGATGAGGGGATCAATTTTGTAGGAACGGAAACCTTTCGGGATGGAGAACTAATCGAGGAGGAAGATTTCTTCGCTACAGATATTGTGGGGATGAAGATTCTTGAGAACCTCGGTTTGGAAGATCAGGCACTGTATGTAGAAGAAGAATAAAAAAGTTCGAAATGAAAGTGAACCTTAATAAGCTAAATTTAGATACCACCCTGCATAGAGACGGTAGGGTGACCCATTATAGTATTCTTAAACAGATGTGGGTGACTGAGCGTTCTCTCTCTGAAAAGGAGCTGGCGTCCAAGCCGGAGGATGAGAGAAAAAAAATCAAGAGGCATCTTAATAAAAACAACTTTTGGATCTGATTTAAAAATTTCGGCATAAAATTATTCATAAAAAAGCCGGAAAGGGGATCTTCAGATGAGTGTCTGGGGGTCCCCTTTTTCTATTTGCTAATTAGGCTCTATTAGGGAAATCTGGGTCAAAAGAAAAAAGATTGAAAAAAAATTTGCGTTTTTTTCTGTTTGGATTATAATGAGGGGTACACAGATCCTACTATACTATGAACATCAAGAAAATCGAAATCACCCGTCACGCCGATCTCGGACACAGCTGGGGAGAGGTTCCTTTGGAACTGCTGCCGAAAAAAATTCGTCAACAGATTTCTCTCTACTCGTATCGGAAACGCGATACTGTTTTCCTCGAAGAAGATTGTGACCTTCCACTGGTAGTTGATTATTTTAAATCAGAAGGAGTGGAGGTTTCTTTTAATTATGTGCATACTAACCTTGACAGTCCTTGTCGGTCTTATCCTCGTTACAAACGCCCGTAAGTAAAAAAGATTGAAAAAAAACTTGCGGATTATTTTTAATCGCTTATACTGAGGTCATGAACAACGCAACATCACAAGACTTCATCTTCTGGACTAAAAAAGCCAAGACTCTGAGCGAATGCTCTTTACGGTATGTAATCAAGGATTGTCAAGAAGCCGCTCGGGCGATGGCAAGCCACCCGCAACCGAATAAGGAAAACTACTATGTCGATCAAGGGTTGACATTTGCGGACGAGCTCAATCGCCGCAACAATAAAGGCAAATAGAAGGGCTAATCCCCTTAACGCTCTCTATCTGATTAAGAATAGTCTAATAGAGAGAGAAAATAAAAAAGTAAAAAAAACGAAAAAAGAATTTGCAGATTATTTTTAATCGCTTATACTGATCTCAGCAGCAAGACGCAGCTAAACAAACACAAACAAACAAATCAAAATTATGTCACACTCAATCGAAACTCGGGATTCACAGATGGGCATCAAACAAGCTTGGCATGGTCTGACCATCGTACAGGAAGAAATCACCTTCAAGGGTTCACCTCTTGATTGGACTCTGGAGCGCCAGCCGCTTCTCCTTGCAGATGGCACGCGCTTCAATCAAGATGCCATTGTCTGCTCTGATGATGGTTTGCCAGTTGGCAACGCTGTTTCTGGATCTTACGGCATCATTCAGAATGAACAGTTGTTTGACACGCTTATGGCGGGCCTTGAGGATGCCTCTGTAAAATTCAAGGTTGCATCAGTTGGTTCTGTCTGCAAACGGACTAAAGTCTTTATTAGTATTGAGCTTAACGAAGGTAAAGTCTTTAAAGTAGGCGACCGAGATTTCGAATTCAATCTGAATGCTCTCTCGTCTCATGATGGATCAGGAAAGGCGATGTTCATGGATTCTTCCATCTGCATTGTTTGCAAGAACACCTTTAACTTTAATGTTAATCAGTTTAACAATAAGAAGGGCAGCATTCGCTTCGCTGTAAAACACACGAAAAATTCCGGCATCGCTCTGGAGAATGTGGCCAAGGGTATCGAAGACGTGATCAGTAATCGCGCTTTGTTTTGCGCTGAGCTCGATAAGCTTGGTAATCAAAAGGTTAGCAAAGATGACGCTCATAAATTCATCTTGGGCCTCATCGCTCCAGAAACGTCCAGCGAAGTGTCCACTCGTACATACAACAATTCTGAAGAGATTCTTGACTTGTTTATTAAAGGTCCCGGAAATTCAGGTTCTAATCGTCTGGATCTATTCTCGGCCTTCACTGACTTTTATACTCACTCACACTCAGGCCGGAGTGTCGAAGCTCAGTTTGTTGCCTCAGAATTCGGAAGCGGTCAGAAGATGAAAGATCGGGCTTTCGACGCTCTCACTGACTGGAATTCATTCGATAATCTAAAGCAACGGGGTTCATCACTGGTCTTGTCCAGCTAGTCAACCCAAAACGGTAAGGGCACCTCCCGCCCTTACTTTTATTATTAGCTAACTTTAAAATAACCTAATCAAGAATATGAATAAACTATCTATCAATATCAATATCAATAACAAGGGACAAGCAGAGATCGACACAATTGAACTGGAAAATTCCGAGGGTGCTGAAATTATTGATTTCGAAGAAGAAGAAGAAGAGTATGAAGAAGATGAAGAAGACGAAGAGGGTCACCTGTGGGATAGTGAAGCTTACCTCTTAGCAGCGGGGTCTTTTCTCCACTCTTGGCCAGACTCTTGGAGTGGCGAAACATTGGCGAAGAATCTACTCATGGATGGATCGGAACCCGATATCGAAGAACAGATGAAAATCAAAGTATGGTATCCTCTTATGGAGTATTGCGTAAAAGAAGAAATTAATCCTTTTCTTTACGCAGAAGAACAAATATCAGCTTTGGCAGATGATTTAATCCGATACAAAAATTCGTGAAAAATTTATTTACAAATAAAATCATGTACACTCTTCACAACATTACTGATGATTCTAAAATTTCTCAGCATCGTTCTTTGACGGATGCAATCGCTGCTCAAAATTGGCACGCTAAAAAACTCATGCTGAAGGATGGAGTGAACGCCCGTGTGACCTACTCCATCGTCAGCGATAAGGGGAAACCAGTCCCTGACGCTGATCTAGTAGAGGCTCAGTTAAAAGTTTGGACGAAGCAAAGATAAATGAAAAATTTATTTGCAAATGAAAAGGCATGTGGTATACTGTACTTGTCAGCGATAACGACAGTATATTTATCAATCGAACTACTATTAACCCTAATTATCTAATGCAAACTATTACTCAAAATCAGTTCGTCGAAATGCTCTTACAGCGCAAGGGCGCAAACATTATTGGTTTGATCACCGAGACTGAACCGAAGTCCCGAAAGACTGGCAACCCATTTAAAGAAATCAAGAAGCTCGTTCATCGGACCGTTGTCACTGGAGCGAAGTACAAAGAAGCCATCATCAAACAAGGGGCGGAATCGTTCGACGCCGATCCATTGCCCTACGGTAAATTCTTGATTGAAAATAAAATTATCCTTCACGAAGGTGAATTACAACTGCGAACGGTATATCGCAACGCACCTAAGCCGGTCAAGATCCAGTTCGTCGCTGATGGCGAAGAGGTCGCCAAAGAAGTCGTCGATAAATATCTTACCAAGTCCAAGCCCAGCGCCAAACAGGAACGGGTAGGGGTAACGGGTAAGAAACAAGTTAAAGTACGAAACTATAAACTATCTAATATTAAAGAAATTCGGATGAATGGAGACCGATATATTTTGGCTTCCTGATTAAAATAGTTTAGTTTTTTCTTGACCCTCCTTTTGTTCTGTGGTATATTGATGTCGTAAGGCAACCCTAACAACAACCATACTATGCAAACAGAAACATTTGAAAGTCTCCAGTCAGATAAGAATAGCTACCTTCGGACAGTCGATTCTTCTTATGTAGGTATTATAGAATTTCAAGACAATGAAGGTGAATGGCATGATTTTGAAATTTATAAAAATCAAAGATATGTTCTTTTTGGAGGTCATTGTAATGCTGGCTTTCTGATCTCTGGATTTATTGAGAGAGAATGTTATGAGTCGCTCGATGAAACCTTACAGGAACTATTAGAAGACTTACAGGTCTATTACAATGATGGCCCAAAATATGTAAGCCGTATCAAATGTAACGAAAGAATGTGAGGTAAGTTCGAAGAGCTAACGTCCTTAATAAGGGGCGTTAGCAACTTCGAAGAGCTTTTTAGCTTAATAAGGCGAGCGCAACTTCGAAGAGGTTTAGCGCTTAATAAAGCGGGCGGATGATGAGCTGCAACTTCGAAGAGGTTTAGCGCTTAATAAAGCGGGCGGATGATGAGCTGCAACTTCGAAGAGGTTTAGCGCTTAATAAGGCGGGCGGATGATGAGCTGCAACTTCGAAGAGCTTCTGCTCTTAATAAGGTGTAATATCAACTTCGAAGAGGGTGAGCCCTTAATAAGGTGTAATATCAACTTCGAAGAGCTTTTTAGCTTAATAAGGCGGGCACGCTATTTATGGCGGTTATAACTATTATTTCCATAGCCACTACACAATCAATACTCTTCATACAATCCATAGTCTTCATAACAACTATAATATCCATAGAGAGTATCGCATTTCCCAATACTTTATATTTACTATAAAATTCTAATTAGCTAAGTAGGGGTTGATTTAAAAAGTCAAGTAAATTTAACCCTAAAGCATACTAGGGGAATCCCCTATGCGAGCGGGGAGGGCCGCCATAGGGTTTTCCACTAGGGTAGTATAGTAGAATCCCCTATGCCAGCGGGGGGCCCCATTGTAGGGGAATCCCCTATGCTCGCTTAGGGTTGACAAAATTAGTTTAAAACTTGGCACGCCATATGCTATGCGAGAAAAGCGAAATCAATTTAAAATAAATTTGCAATCGGGAGCCAGTGTGTTATTATAGGGGACGATGAAACTACTCACTACAGCTAACGCGAAAATCATGAAGGGCGAGAAGGAAGGCTGGACGACTCTCGGCATCCATTTGGCTCCCGCCAATCTGTCGGGCTATAACGTATGCACTTGGGCGAGCCGTGGTTGCACCAAGGTGTGTTTAAACACCTCGGGCCATGGGGCGTTTTCCACGGTTCAGGCTGCTCGAATCGCTAAGACTAAACTCTTGAAGGAGAATTTTGACCTGTTCGCTAAGCAGCTCATTAAGGAGATTCAAGCAGCTATTAAGAAAGCCAATAAAAACGGAATGCGCTTGGCCATCCGGCTTAACCTTACCAGCGACATTCCGTGGGAATCGCTCGACATTCAGGATGGGAAAAATCTGTTCGAGCTTTTCTCTGAAGTTACTTGGTACGATTACACCAAGGGATACAAACGCATGATGGATTTTCTCGACGGGAAAATGCCCGCCAACTACAGCTTAACCTTTTCCCGTAGTGAGTCGAACGAGCGGCACGTTCACGCCATCCGCTCACGGGGTGGAAACGTGGCGGTTGTTTTCCGTCGCTCCCTGCCTGATAGCTGGCATGGAACGCCAGTCGTGAACGGGGACAAGAATGACCTTCGTTTCCTCGATGCCCGTGGTGTTGTTGTCGGCCTTGTTGAGAAGGGCAAAGCTAAAAAAGATGACTCTGGTTTTGTGGTGCAGGTGTAACATATAAAACTAACTCCCCCTATTTAAGGGGGGATGCTTAGGTGTATTATAGATAAATATTTTTTACTAGGGTGTATTGACTAGGCGAGTATAGGGGAATCCCCTATGCCAGCGGGGGGCCCCATTGTAGGGGAATCCCCTATACTTAGCTAAGGGAAAATTGCGCTTGACAAAAAAAAATGAAACTTGGCACGTTTCTAGCTAACGATAGCTAACTGGCGAAAAAGTAAAATTAACTGAAAATAGGCTTGCGATTCTCCGGAACTCTGCTAAAGTGTGGTCACTTATGAATACTGAAATTGCTTCCTGTTTTTCCTCCGTCGTCGGCCAGTCGCAGATCGTCGCTAACCGTGTGCTGGCTCATTCCGCTTATGCGGCTGGGAACAACTCGCCCTACTCAGTCGTTTTCACTGGAGCGGCTGGGTTGGGAAAAACCCAGATGCTGCGTGCCGAAATGGCGGCCCGCGCTAAGGCGACTGAGATCCGTTTCGGGCGGGACGCTTCGGTTTCCATGATCCGCTCGCCGCAAGAAATCCGGCTGGCTGGCGAAGCGTTCTTTGAATTCGTCTCTCAGGTGGAGAGCGGGGACGGCGTTATTATCGACGAACTCCACGAGATGGATTCGACGGTTACCGTCCAGCTCCGCAAGCTTAAGCTAATCTTAAAAGGCTTACTCGACAACGGGCAGGGTTCTATGCGGTCAGTGAAGATTGACGATGATACAGTCATCTCCCGGCCTAAGCACGAGGTGTTTTTTGCGGCGGGCACTAACTACCCGGAGAAAATCAAAGATGGCGCGGCCATCATCTCCCGCTTCGGTGGAGAAACGCCTCTCTCTCTTTACTCCGAATCTGAACTCATGCTGATTCTCAAGCAGATGAGCGAAGCATCGGGCCTCCGGATTACAGACAACACCTTGTCTCTTCTCGCCAAGTGCGGGCGGGGAACTGCTCGCCCTCTGGAAAGTGTGGTCGCGTACCTTAGCAAGGTTGCCAGCGTGTCGGGCAAGGTGACTATCAACCGGGCGGAAGCATTGGAAGCAATGCGCGCTCTCAGCTTGTTCCCGCTTGGCGTGTCCAAGCGTGAAATCTCGATTCTCATTCGCAGCAACGGGCAAGGCTTGCCTGTGCGGATGCTGCCAGTGATTTTCGCCGTTGAACCGAAATCAATCAACGCCAATGTCAGCTTTCTTTGTGCCATGAACTTCCTTTCTATTCGTTCGGGGGTTGTGAACTTGACTCCACGGGGCGGCGCTTACCTTGAACAACTCAAGATTGAAAAATTCACCGTCGAGGCTTAAGCTTAGCTATTAACCTCACTACTTTATGAATATCTCAATTACTTATTCACCGGCCACTCTGCAAGATTTCCTGTCGGCTTTGGAAGCTGTGCAAGGTTTCAAAACTAAAGCCGTGACGGTAAAAAATCCGTCAGGCGAAGCTGACCCAGTGGCTTTATATATCGCCCGGATTGGAGCGGGACGATACCGCCGTACTCCTGAAAGCTGTGCCGCTAACCTGTCCAATTTGGAGGACTTGAAAAATCGAGCGGCCAACGGTGACGAAATCGCCATGGAATGCCTAGGCGCTGAATCGGATGACGCTGGCTCTTTTGACACTTTGCAAGCGGAAAAAGATTCGGTCGTCGAGCAACTTTTCTAGTTGACAGCCTAGCGGCTGTGGGGCCTGTGTCCCGCAGCTTTTTTCAACATAAATTTTAATTTATTTTATCGTAGGGTGTCAACCCTAAGCGCGCATAGGGGAATCCCCTACAATGGGGCCCCCCGCTGGCATAGGGTAATCCCCTACTCCCCCTTAGGGGAGTTATTTTCTTGACTTTCTAATCGTCTCCCCTTAGACTCCTTGAGTCTCCCAATCCCAGCAGATTTCTTCTGATACCTCAATATCCCACTCACGGCAGATTTTATCAAAGAAATCAGAAAAGTCGGAGTCAGACATGTACCCGACTAATTCGGTCAAGAGAGTGCACTCTTTAACAAAACCTTCGCCGCAATTGTTAATCAAGAAGTCCAATTTATCGAATCGTGATAAATGTATATACTTAAGATGTGGTAAACTCATGTAATCAGTATATCACAGGGAGGAAAAAATGCAACGGATATTTTCGATTTATTTCATTTTTCTTTAGGCGTGCCATGGTGTAACATACATTGAGCATTTGCGTGTCAACTAAAAATTCCCTTAGCGTACCATAGGGGAATCCCCTACAATGGGGCCCCCCGCTGGCATAGGGTAATCCCCTACTCCCCATTAGGGGGAGGCGGCGATTGACATTTTTTATTACTTAAGCAAGCTCGCTTGCTTTTTAGCTTCATCTCCCGCATCTATCCATACGGTGTCATAGCCTTTCCTGACAGCAAAAGCTGATCCACCGAAATGATCTATTCGAGGTTTTGTGCATGTTATACCCCACATAACAACATGAATCCCCGGTAAATCCAATTCCTCAACTAGTTTTTTGACAAGAAGATGTGCCCCATATGGATCAAAATTCCATTGACTATTATAGATCCACACTCCGTCAGATACAATCTCTACTTCGGGGAGACAGTAATCATCATATCTTTCAGATTCTCTTTGTTCTCTTTTGATGATTTTACTAGCAAGTTCCATTTTATCATTTGGAACGGGAATGAGTGAGCTACTTTGACAATGCATATCAGCCATGATATTAGTTTAGTTAAAAAGTTTAGATAGACTTGGACAGTTTCATTACTGTCTGATGAGATTAGGCACTATAGAATTTCACTTCACTAGATTTTTCCACCTCCTTTTCTCCTTCGGGCAAGGTGATTTTTTCCCATTTTTCATCTTTCAATGTATAGTGCAAAACATTGTCTATTACAAAGTAATCTTTGATTTGC
>Ga0209443_1002221_pt1 | contig 11570 bp, 12 predicted proteins | sample LauGreBMM110DCMD_2_FD_187571 | JGI IMG/M metagenome (GOLD analysis project Ga0209443, IMG submission 187571) | Freshwater lake microbial communities from Lake Michigan, USA - Su13.BD.MM110.DCMD (SPAdes) (version 2) | ecosystem: Environmental > Aquatic > Freshwater > Lake | place: Lake Michigan... | reverse complement strand
CGATTTGCGGAATAAGTGACTGATACATTTCAATCTTGTTTCCAGTAGTAATGGTTAGATCATCTGACATGTAGTAAAAAAATTAATTTCTAAAAGTTTGTATTGTGAATGGTCAATGGTGAATGGGCAATGGGCAATGGTCAATGGGCAATGGTGAATGGGCAATTGTGAATGGGCAATGTTTATTTTTGAGTTCATAAAAAATTCGCCGTACAAATTTTCACCACTCACCATTCACCACTCACCATTCACCATTCACCTTGCGCGCCTTCTAAAAAACTTTACCTAAAAACTCCTTCATATCTTTCCAGGACTGCTTATCGGCAGCTTCATTGTATTCAATGGGCATACTAAATTTTTTGCCTGTTGCAGTAGCGTCCGGATTTGAAAATGCATGGGTAGCCCCATCGTAACTATTAAAAGCATAAGTTACTTTTACTGCATCAAGATTGTCCTTGAAATTTTTAATATCGCCATCGCTTACAAATTTATCTGCTCCGCCGTGACAAACTAAAATTTTTGCCTTGGTCACACCAGGGGCAGCCGGTACTCCGGCTAAGCCACCATGAAAACTTACCACTCCCTTAAAATCCATACCTAATTTTGCAGCATTTAGTACCATGGAGCCTCCAAAACAATAGCCAATAGCTCCTAATTTATTTACATCCGTCTGAGCGTAAGAACTGATTTTTTTAATAGCTGCTTCAATCCTTGATTTACCTAGAGCAGGATCTTTGTAAAATACCCCAGCGAAAGCCTGCGCTTCACCCGGGTTGTTTGCAATCTTACCATCACCATACATATCTACAGCTATTGCAATGTATCCTAGCTCTGCCAACATTCTTGCTCTTATTCTTACATATTCACCACATCCCCACCATTCAGGTACCACAATAATTGCAGGTCTTTTCCCCTCTTGTTCTTCATTGTAAGCTACATATCCTTTTAAAATAGTAGCTCCGTCCGAATAGGTAATCTCTTCTCCCTTTATTGAAGCATGAACGTTTTGAGTATTTAGCGATATTGCTGTTACCATGATTAAAATTATTAACGCTGATGCACCCGCTGTTTGAAGATATTTTTTCATTGTCTCGTATTTGATTTATTAAGAGTTATTATATTAAATATTTGTAAAAAAAAGAATCTGGTTTTTCAAAAGTTGAATTAGGAGTGCTCAAAAGCTTTTTGGAATTGATCTTCTAAAGCCTGCCCACTCAAAAAACTAAAACAATGAATTAATTACACCTTTTTTAGACAACAAACCTACACTAATTAGATGATACTGTAGACCATGAATAATCGTTTTTTTAACTTTGATTAATTATTGATAAAGAAGCAATTAAATAATTAAAAAAAAGAAAATTCAACGTTCATAAATTATTATCCATAAAAGGTTTGTAAAGATTAAATTTGCCATATAACTTTAAACCGCTGCATGCCAATTTTTGAATTGAAACTTCCCAAAAGTATAGCAAGGGCACTAAATCTGCCCGTGAGCGACCCTAGGCGTCAGCAAATTAAAGTACTCAAAAAATTAATTCGCAAGGCAAGGTTTACTCAGTTTGGTCAGCTATATAAATTTGATGAAATTTTAATGGGTCGTCATCCAGGCAAAAAATTTCAACAGCTAGTTCCTACTTACGATTACAGCAAAATTTATACCCAGTGGTGGCATAAAGCAAAGGACGGTATTCCAGATGTTTGCTGGCCGGGGGTAGTTAATTACTTTGCCCTAAGCAGTGGTACCAGCGATGCATCCAGCAAATTTATTCCCATTACCAAAGATCTCATTCGAAGCAATACGATTACAAGTATCAAGCAGCTTTTAAGTTTAGCTAAATATGAAGATGTACCAAAGAGTGCCCTTGGAAAGGGATGGTTATTGTTGGGAGGAAGTACTCAATTGCAAAAAGGACCGACTTATTTTGCCGGTGACCTGAGTGGAATTCAACAAAAAAACATCCCTTTTTGGTTTCAAGGCTTGGGTTTATATAAACCAGGAAAAAAAATTGCCAAAGAAAAAGACTGGGCTAAAAAACTAGAGGAGATTGTTGAGAATGCACCTAATTGGGATATTGGTTTCATATTGGGTGTGCCTGCTTGGTTGCAACTGTGCATGGAAAAAATCATTACGCGTTACAAGCTCAATAATATACATGAAATTTGGCCCAACCTAGCTTTTTATGTTCATGGCGGTGTAGCCATGGAGCCTTATAAAAAAGGGTTCGAGAAATTGATGGGAAAGCCAATCACCTACATTGAAACGTACTTGGCAAGCGAAGGTTTTTTAGCGTATCAAAATAGGCAAGGTGCAGTAGGGATGCATCTTGCATTGAACAATAATATTTTCTTCGAATTTGTTCCTTTTGATGAAATCAACTTTGATCTTGAAGGGAATATGGTGGAAAATCCTGAGGCATTTATGCTTCATGAGATTGAAGAAAATAAAGAGTATTCAATTTTAATCAGCACCAATGGTGGTGCTTGGCGATACGCAATAGGGGATACAGTGCGACTGGTGAATAAAGAAGAAAATGAAATTATTATCACCGGTCGTACAAAACATTTCTTGAGTTTAGTGGGGGAGCATTTGAGTGTAGACAACATGAATAAGGCCATTGAAATGGTAAGCGAGGAGCTCAATATTTCTATCCCTGAATTTACTGTAGCAGGCGTACCACATGGAGAATTTTTTGCACACCATTGGTATGTGGCCACGAATGATGCGGTGAACAATGAAACCTTACGATTAAGAATAGACGAGAAATTAAAGGAGCTCAATGATGATTACGAAGTAGAGAGGAAACATGCTTTAAAGGATGTAATGGTAACAGTATTATCAGAAGATGTATTTATGAATTTTATGCAATCCAAGGGTAAGGTAGGTGGCCAACATAAATTTCCAAGGGTATTAAAAGGAAAGATGCTTGATGACTGGAAATTGTTTTTAACTACTGCTTCTTCAAAATGGTAATTTCCTAGTTTTATTAAAGTAATCAAACATTCTACAATTCCCGAATTCAAATTTATGAGGGATGCTGGTTAGGATTTTTTTATGGTCCTAGTGCCTCACCATAAACCTATTGTAAACCGAATTTTACTCAATACCCAAAATGGTAAAACCTACGCTCATTTACTGTTACGACGCCTACTGTGGTTGGTGCTATGGATTTAGCTCAGTAATTAAAAAAATCGAAGATCAATATAAAAATAACTTGGATTTTGAAGTCTTGAGCGGCGGAATGATTCCAAGCGAAAATGCTAAACACATCAGTATTACCGCGGATTATATTAAAAAGGCTTATAGTGTCGTTGAAGAACATACCGGCGTTAAATTTGGTGAAGATTATTTATGGCATATCAATCATCCTGATCTAAGCGATTGGTATCCAGCTTCTGAAAAACCGGCTTTTGCACTTAGTATTTTTAAAGAATTTTATCCTGACAGGCAAATTGAATTTGTAACCGATCTTCAGTATGCCCTCCATTTTGAAGGAAGAGACCTTTGTGATGATGAGGCCTACCAACATTTGTTGGAAAAATATTCTATACAGCCTGAAACATTTTATGCTAAATTAAAATCGGAGGAATACAAGGAAAATGCCTTCTATGAATTTGCTCTTTGTAAGCAATTAAAAGTGACAGGTTATCCTGCAGTATTACTTCAAATAAACGAAACTAAATTTCATTTATTATCTAATGGATTTACCCCTTATGAAATTTTAAAGGAAAGATTAGACCAAGTTTTATCAGAATTGTAGCCTTGTAAAATAAGAAATTAATAGACATAAAAAACGCTGATCAATTGACCAGCGTTTTTTATGTCTATTAATTAAACTAGTTGTTTGAAGGAGCCCTTTGCTGTCTAGTAGTAGGCTCAATTTCGTCTTTCCATTTTTTCATTTGATCTTCAGTAAAAATGGCTTTTAATTTTAAATCTCTTGCGTCGGATTGCTCTTTGCGCTTTTCCATCATTGCGTCTCTGTCTACAGAGCCACTAGCACGCATATCTTCCATTGTTTTTTGCCAAGTGTTGTTGTAATCAGTAAAAATCACCTCCGTTTTTTTTGAAACTTCAGGAGTCAAATTTAAAGGGCCAAGTTTTTCCATTGTCGCTTTAGTTCTTTCTTCAGGCGTCATACGTTGTCCACCTCCACCTTGTGCGTTTACAGCTGTAAAGCTCAATAATGCAGTAGTCAATAGCAATGCAATTTGTTTTTTCATTTTTTAAGTTTTAAGTTGTGATAGATATATTGAGTTTCAAGTTTATTTTTTTACTCCTTCCTCCTTTCTTCCAAATACTTTTGTAAATAGAGAATCAAAAGCAGCAAGCTGATTAGGCTTGCAAAGTGCCCTGATATTTTTTAAATGAATAAGCTTATTTATCTCCATAGTTTTATGATTTGCAGCAGACTCATCTCCTAATTTTTGCATACTCGAATCGTTAAAATCGCCTTCCACTAATTTTTTTAGTTGATAATTTTTGTTTGCACCAAAACTTTCAAACAAACTCTTCATTTTACTTCGGTACAAATTGCTCGCAGTATCATATTGTAACAATTGACTCTGATCAAATCCGACATCGGTTTTCAAAAAGTTACTAATCATAGTTTTTCTGTCGGGTCTATTGTGCTCTTTGCTATTTCCTTCTTTTTTAAACAAAAGAAATGAAAGCAATACAATATTGACAGCAAGCAAAATCGTAATGGCGATTAGCAATACCTTTCGCTGGTTTTTATTATTTGTAATCATGGTTCGGTGTTTTCATTTTCATAAATGCTAGCAATCGTATAAGAAAATTCATCGTTGGAAGCTTGAATATTTTTTTCTACTATCGAAGCAGAGGGCTCAGTAGCAGAAAAAATAACTGCAGTTAAATTAATCAACATTAGCAAAGCTAAACCTGGTATTGCGAAACTTGGTTTACCAATATAAAATGCAACATTTTCCCACCAACTATTTTTTCTTTCAGATAACATCCTGTTGTTAACACGTGAAAGAAGAAAAGGCTTTACATTCGCTCGCTCAATGTTATTGATGCTATTAAAAGCTTCTTCAATTAATTGATCTACATTTTTTTTACTATTCATAACGGAAATTTTATTGGTCCGATAAATTTTTATAATAATAATTGTGTAACAAAGTTTTTAAATTGGCTTTTGCTCTACTCATCAGGGCCTCCACTGCATATAAGCTTTTATTCATTATTTCAGCAACCTCTTGATAGCTTTGACCTTCTACCTTGTGAAGTATGAAAGCTATTTTTTGTTTATCAGGCAATTGATTTAGTGCAGCGAATAATTCACCCGCTCTTTCTTTTTGCTCTAACTGCACTCCCGGATGATTGAACTCTACGGGCGAATATTTTTCAACATCCGAGCCACCAAATAAACTTTGTACTACACCAAATCTTTTTTTTCTTTTTTTCTTTTTTAAATGGTCTAAAGACTTCGAAATAGTTATTTTGTATAACCAGGTTGACAATTTTGATTCTCCTTTAAACGAACCTATAGAAATATATACCTGTTCAAAAACCTCTTGCGTTATATCATCTGCATCTTCTTCATTTTGTACAATACCAAGGGCTGTATTGTAAACCATATTTTGATATAGATCCATTAAAGTGGTAAACTCCATCTGATCCCCCTCTTGCAACTTTCTAATCAAATCGTTTGGTTGGTTTACCACATTAAATTTATTAAGGATACTAAAAATACCTAAAATTTGTGATTAAAAACCAGGGCCATAACTACGTCCTCCTCCTCCACCATTAAACGAAGGCCTTGCAGCTACACCAAAATTTTTAAGACTGTAGCTAAATGTAAGCAAAAAATATTGTTGCAATACCTGGTTCCTCGAATCTTCAATATAGGCACCTGTAACCGTTCTTATGATGCTCTGATTTTGTTTTAGTAAATCAAACACTGATAATTTTAGTTCAGCCGCTTTTTTCTTCCAGAATTTTTTCCCAATGGAAGCATTCCACAACCAATAATTTTGATTCAGACCATCTGTTAATCCGCTATAGGTTTGATTGGTTACATCATTTTGTAAGACCCAACCTTTTTTGTTTAATAAATTGAGCTGAATACCAGCAACTCCGTTTATATATTTGGTGGTTGAGCTGTTGATAGCATTTATATTGGCAATACTGTAATTGTTATTATATGAAATATTGAAATCTACAAATTGACTAATATTACTAGCTAACACTATCCCATTCGAATAAGTATAATTGTTGGTAGTGGTAGGGTTATAGTTAGCCAATCCTGGTAATCTAGCATAACTGAATCCAGAACTCAGATTAACAGTTGTTTTAATTGCAGTTATAGGCAAGCTATAAGTTAAATAGGTTCTTAAATTTTTATATCCATCCAAGTTGACCGCTTTAGTCAATTGCGAACCTCTTTTTATTACAATGTTTTGTTGAATGGTAGAATCTGTTGTTGCAATATAGGTAGCATTTGAAATAAAGTCGCTAGCTGTTTGCACGTACAAATTGGCAAATAAGCTTCTGCTAGTTTTGGAATTGATAAAATTATATCTAAGAGAAAGGAATTGAGTGAATGATTGTTTAAGACTTGGATTACCACTACTTATTCTCAAGGGATTCGAAAGATTTACTACATCTTGCAATTGACTCACTGTAGGAAATACGGTCGATGCTCTATAGAATAAGCTGACGTTAGTTTTTTGGTTAATTTTTTTCCTCCACATTGCATTGGGCAAAACATTAGAAAAACCTTGATTTACGCTAGAGGTTGTTGGTAAAATCCGATCGCTCTCTAGAGTTGAATGCTGCAAATTTACCCCAAATGAAATTTGTTCATCACGACTTTTTCCAAGTCTGTAAGTAACACCAGTGTTATTGGTAGTGATGGTATTGGCGAATTTATTTGATAAGCTTGTAGAAAATTTTGAATAGGCAGCACCGTCATACAAAAAGGTTTGTTGATCAGTTTCATTCTTTTGAATCGAGGGAAGATATTCAAATTGCAATTGTCCTTTTTTACCCACGGGCTCTGTGTAGCTTATATTAGCACCAATCGTATTTCCATCGGTTGGGTTTTGGTAAAATTGATTTTGAATAGAGTCGGTAGTAGAGCTATTTTTAAAAAATCTGAATTTAGCATCTGTATAAGTATCTCCATCGTTTTTTGTAAAATTGGTGTTCACCCCAAAAGAAATAGAACGGCCTATTTTAGGAAAAGAGTGGCGAAAGCCAAAATAGTTTCTGATATTATATCCTGATCTTTCTACATTTCTATTGGTAAAGGAAGTGTTCAATGAATCGTCGGTTCCATAATAATTTTGTGCAGATGAAACGGTGGAAGTATTATTATTTTGGAAATTAATACTAGGAACAATAAAGATTGAATTGGCCGAGTCGATTTTATATTCTACTCTCAAATTTACACGATGATTGTTATTGTTTGTAAGGGACTGGCTGTTTTGTAAACTGTACTGATCTTTTGGATTGAAAAAGGTCTGTGTATTAACTAAGGATTCATTGTTGTTAGCGCTGTTGTTATAAAAATAACTCCCTGTAACGGTTAGTTTTTTTCTATACACATTGCTATAGTTGATACCAAAAGCATTGGTCTGGCTTATACCATTGGCTTGACCAACTATGAAATTATCCGTTCCTCCTCCTCCTCTGCTACCTCCGCCGCCTCTTCCTCCCCATCCACCACCACCTCCGCCGCTAGTTAATCCTAACAAATCTTGCGAAGCGAAATTTTGCTGATTGATATTATTAAAGTTTCCTACAAAAGAAATTCGTCTATTGCCTTTGAATAAACTTATATTACCACCACTACTATACCTTTCATCCGTTCCACCACCTGCAAACACGCGTCCGAATTGACCGTTTTTTATGGTAGATTTAGTTACAATATTTACGGTTTTTATTGAGTTTCCATCATCAAATCCGGTGAGCTGTGCTTGATCGCTTAATTTATCAAATACTTGAATTTTATCTACTACATCTGAAGGCATATTCTTTAAGGCAGCAGAAGCATCATCTCCAAAAAAATCCTTTCCGTCTATAGTTACTTTTCTAACCTGTTCACCTTGAGCAGTAACAGTACCATCTCTAGCCACCGTTATTCCTGGCATTTTCTTGATGAGATCCTCTGTGGTTGCATCTGGATTAACTTTAAATTGACTAGCACTAAATTCGGCGGTGTCACCCTTCATTTTAACTGGGGGTGTTTTTGAAACAATTGTAATACTCTCTAATTCTTTTCCTTGTTTTTTCAAGGAGATTAAACTCAATTCTTTCATTCCTTCTGCTGTAGTAATCTCTTTTCTAAATTTTTCATATCCGATTGAGCTAATTTCAATTATGAAACCACCTTTTACGAAGGTTGGTAGTAGAAATCGACCTCTAGCATCCGTTACGCTGTTCTTTGTTCCAGCTTGAGAACTGTCTTTTTTTGTAAAAACCGAGACCGTAGCGCTTGAAATCGGCAGCTTGTCCTCATCTCTAACTAGGCCACGAATAGAGGGCGTTTGGGCCATCATAGCCAATCCGAAAAACATTGAGAACAGGCTTAATCCTAAAAATCGAATCATAAAAAGTATTTATTTTAACTAATAAGACGCCCAATCGAGAATTAACTGTCGAAATGTTTAATTTATTTTCTGAATAATGGGTAACTGGGAGGCTAAATATTTCAGAAAATAGGCAATACTCTAGTCTGAGACGGCTTGATATTATATCGGGGCTTATTTACAAGTTGATATTGAGCTATTACCTAATCTATTAATTTAAATAAATATATTTAATTAATAATATATTTTTAATCATTGGTGTCCGGTAAAAATAGTTAACGTCACTTTTAAAGGCTTGTTGTATAAATGTTTTATGGGGAAACAGGTCGGTGACGATTTGAATTATGACATTTCGCAACTTGCTATAAATCACTTTATTTATGAATCAGGAGAAAGGATTTATAGAAAGTATAAAAGGGGTTAAATTAAATTAAAAAAATGGTTAGCGCTAAGAATTTTAAAAAAGGGAGCTAGATGGAATTCATCTATATCACAAACTATAGCACCCTTAAAATTATTTTTAGTGTATGGTTAAAATTGAATAATGAGAACTAATATTCATTCTGTTTTGTAAATTTTAAATTAAAATAAAACCCTCTCTTAGAACTTTGATAAAAAATTCAACATTTCGGTAGGTTCAGGGGAAACAAAGAGACAGCTGTCAACCTTAAGTATACTTTCTTCATAGATAGGGCTATTTTCCTGATGAGGACCAAGTTGAATGACTGAACTAACTTGTAGGAGATAGTAACTACTGTCACAAACATCAAAAGCAATGATTACTAAATCAGTGTTGTGAAGTTTTGGATAGCAAATTAAAAAAACTGGAAAGTCTAACAATTGAGTTCCTAAATAATGAAGATTTAAATTGGCTTCAAAAAATCGATAATGTTGTAAAGTATTGGGAAGGGTAACTTCATTCAACCTCTTTTGTGCCTCCATAAGTTTCTCCTCCATTTTTTGCAAAGGATTTTGTAAAGCCGAAGCTGAATCAATTGGAAGCCATTGCTGAGAAGCCATTTGCAAGTACTGAAGCGTAGATTTACCAATGGTTAATTTATATTCAAAAGGCGGATAACCTGGAACTACATATCCTGGATAGAAATACTGAAGCTTTTGGGTAAGGCAAAAATTAATTTTGAGGTATATCAAGTATTTACCTAGACTATGTTTTTTATAGGCAGGATGGTAAATACAGGTAATTCCTGCAGCAGCTGTTTTGCCTAGGTCGAAAAAGCCTGCGGCAATCAAGTTATCGCCATCGTAAATATTGACTTCATGTGTGTTGAATATAGAGGGACTGTCATTTCCTATAAGAAGTTCCCCGAGAGAGGTTGAAACTTCAAAAGATATAGCTTGGCGGTACTCCTGAAACAGTTGTTCATGCGCCTCGCTAAACTTTTTGGATTCAGATTTTTTTATTTCTATTCGGAATTCTTTGTTTAGCTTTTTAAGTAGTTTAAATTTATTGTCTTCTTTAAATTCAGCCATTGGCACCCTAAGCCAAATAGCGGAATAAAATAAATCATGAAACTGAAGAAAATTGGTTGTAAATATTGCTTGTCGCATTCTAAACCAGCCATTTGCTAAATAGTTGTCCAATTCTTCTGGGCCTAATTCTATTGGATAAGATATCTGTGCAAACATAAATAATCAGATCATTAGTTTAGGATGGATTCAATAGATTCAGCGATTGCTTTGAGTAAATCGGCATCTAAATTTTTCACGTCAACTTGGTTTGAAGCGGTGGCCAATGCTCGATATTTACCATTGTTATCTTGTTCAAAAAAAAATTCTAGTCCATTGATAGTTAATAAAAATTTGTGCGAATACCCAACATTCAATAATCTAGCAGGAAATAAAAGCTCCTGCCCTTTGTATAATACTGGAATTTCAAATGCCTCTTCCATAAATAAAAAAATTTTCTTCTAAAAAATCTGAGTAATTAAGTCTTTTTTTGTTCGCTTTTCACTGCCATTATTGCAAATTACGGAATCTTTGGACTTTATTAATTATATCCAATTATAGTAAAAAAGAAAGGCCATCCGAATTCATTATTTATCTTTTGAATATTTTGTGTTCTTTTCGCATTCTATAAAAAAATTAAATGTTTTGTGTAAATAAGTGGAGGTGTTTTATTTTGTAATTTTTTGAGTTTGCTTGAGGCAATCCTTTAATTGATTTAGATTGATTTTCAGGATCACAGTTAATGGATCTAACCTTGATGTATTGTGTAGGGTGAGAGATTGAAAAATTTTTGAATGGAATGAAGATGGAATAATCTTAGTGTATTAAGGCGGAGGGATCGATAGCCGGAGTAGAGAATGGCTAATAACAAAAGGATTCTAAACTAAGGTGCTTTTAAATATTTCCTTACAATCAGTAAAGATTAATTATCTAAACTAATTGTAAGGAAATGAAATTGAATTTTGATTTGCCTAAACAAAACAAATAATCTTAATGATGCTCATGAGCGTCATCGAAAGTAAATTCGAAATGCTCATCTTTACATAATTCAACATGCATAAACATGTGTTCTGTACCTTTTTCATCTATTATTTTAACATCCCATGTACCGCAAGCAACTGCAACAGTAACTGTATGGTCGTGTTCAACGATATGATCGTGATCTAATTCATCTTCACCCCAATGAGTTTCATGCTCAGGGCTGATGTAAAGATGATGAATGTCATAATGAGTTTTGTTGGTAATGCTGATGTCATGATCAGCAGTTTTAGCTGGTGGATTTTTGAATCCAGAAAATGCTACAATCAAGAAGCACAAACTAAGTAGTAAGCCGAGAGATTTTTTCATAATTAAAGTTTTTATAAATTTAATTTAAAAAAAACAAATTAAAAAAATTAAGGGTGTTAAATTTTTATTATTAAAAAACTGTTTAACATTTGGAATAAAAATTGAATAAAAACTAAACAAAATTATTATTTTACGTAGAAAAGAATGACCCTAATAGATTGATTTTAAATCTTCCTCCAAAAAGTGGGTAACTAGTTTTC
>Ga0209443_1002219_pt1 | contig 11574 bp, 8 predicted proteins | sample LauGreBMM110DCMD_2_FD_187571 | JGI IMG/M metagenome (GOLD analysis project Ga0209443, IMG submission 187571) | Freshwater lake microbial communities from Lake Michigan, USA - Su13.BD.MM110.DCMD (SPAdes) (version 2) | ecosystem: Environmental > Aquatic > Freshwater > Lake | place: Lake Michigan... | reverse complement strand
CTGCGAAGAGCGAATGGAGCGCATTGAGAGCTTCGGCTCACATTGCAAAGTTGGCGGCAAACGAGCACACATCTGTTCTGCGTGCACGTGTTGCATGGGAGGCTTTCAAGTGCCTTCCTGAAGGAGCTATGCAGTCTATCGAGGCAAGGAAAACAGCGGCCATGTGGTATGAAAAATCGGTTGATGCTCTCAATGCACAAATTCCTTGGGCGCTTGAATTAGCTAAAATATATCCCGATGTCATGCATCATATTGGGGAATCCCATGAGACATTTAATAGGCTCACAATGGCAACAAGATTGCGTCTTCGTCGCGAAGAACTGCATCGCATACGCACCATTTCCGGCCCCGACTGGCAGTCAAAAATGACGGTGGAATTCTGGCCCCATTTGCCAAACACCATTGGAAGCAATGCAACCCATTAATTAAAAACTCTATGAAATCCCTATCGTTCCTTGTTGCCGTCTCCATGATTTGCAGCGCAAAAGCTGTCGAACTGGTGAACCAAGGCACTGCCGTTTCCGAAATTGTTCTGGCCCCTACAGCCTCACCCAGCGTTCAAACGGCGGCGCAACAGCTCCAGATCAATCTGGAACTCATTTCTGGCGCAAAAATTCCTATTGTCGAAACAGCAACGGATGCCGCAAAAAATCACATTTATGTTGGCGAGAGTGAAGCAACAAAAAAACTGGGATTTTCTTTGGAGGGCGTCAAGGATGATGGCTTCAAAATTGTTGCCGAAAAGAATTATGTCATCGTTGCCGGTCGTGAATTTGATCTTTTCACGTCATCATTTTCAAAGTTTAAAGACATTTCGAGAAACCAGCGTTCGGAATATTGGGAAAAGTTGATTGGCCACAAGTGGCGGTTTCCGACCATGATCGATTACCGGGATTTCAGCGACGATCTTGGGTTCTATGCTGGGGATGGGACGGGAACGCTTTATGCCGCATATGCCCTGCTTGAGCAACTGGGCATGCGCTGGTATGCGCCCATGGCGGATCTGGGTATGGTCTTGCCCAAGCTCCCCACTATTCAAATCAAAGATCAGAACCTGACGAAAGAGCCGGAGTTCCCGGTGCGTGTTCTATCGGACTGCAAGGTTGGAAATTCGAAAGATGAATTCCTTTGGTGGAAGTCCATGGGGGTGGGGGCATCCGTCTTTGTTCCTTGCAACCACGCGGTCAGTGGACCAACGAAAATGTATCCCGACCAGCAGCCGCAAGAGTATTACGGGAAAGTCGGAGGCAAGGTGGAATATAGCGTTCCGAGGCTGAATAATGAAAGATTGAGGGCGGATATGGTTTCCTATCTGGAAATTGTTGATCAATTTTTTCCCGGCATAGAATACGCGGGATTGGGTCAACCGGATGGTTGGTCACTTCTGGATGATGAGGATGTGGCTGCGGGTTGGGATCGTGGGGCAGAGTATGGTTCGAATGGCCGCTTCAGCGATTATGCCTGGGATTTTAATCTGGATCTCCGCAAGCGAATCATGGGAAAAAATCCCAATAAAAAATTCACGGTTTTTGCGTATGGCATCACTCGAAAGGCGCCCAAGTCTCTCACCAAAGTTCCTGAGAATGTGGCGGTTATTTTCTGCGAAACGAGCGCTTTTTGGATGAATCCGAATGAAGAGTTGAAAGACCGCAATGAGTGGATTTCCAAGATGGAGAACAAAGACCAGTTGCTTATTTGGGAATATTATCTTCAACATGCTCCCAATTATAATTTTCCGCCCGTTCCGATTGTCTTTACCAAGCTGATGAAGGAAAACTTTCATGGTCTTTACGACCATGCCTTGGGTTTTATGGCAGAAGTCGGATGGAGCAAAGAGCTTGCTGCTAAATCTGAAAATAAACCCAATATGGCCAGGCCGTGGATTTCCCACATTATGTTGTATTTGCACAACAAACTCTGTTGGGATCGTAATTTGGATGTCCAAGCCGTTCTCAACGAATATTACGAGCTTTTTTACGGACCGGCGAAGGCCGAGATGAAAGAGTTTTTTGAATTTTCGGAAGCTGTTTGGTCGCGCCCTGAGCCGAGGCAGATCACAGCCTCTGGCGGGTTCTTGAAGCCCGCAGACGTGGATCGTTATTTTGAAATCCTGAACAGCGCGAAGGCCAAAGCCGGGGATTCCATTTATGCCAAACGGATTGATGCCATACTCGCCGAAATCGAACCCCTCAAACTGGTTTTTGATAAACTCAAGCGCCTTGGGCCCAATATCCAGATCAAATCAAGCAAGGATGAACCCAAAATTGATGGCGACTTGGATAAAGACTTCTGGCGTCAGGTGCCTTACACCTTTTTACCGCTGCGTGATATGATCACGGGTGAGACTCCGCAGCACATGGAAACCTCGGTTTCCTTTCGGTGGATGAATGATAATTCGGCATTGATCATCGGTGTGGAGTGCCGCGAACCCAAGATGGCCAACCTTCGTGAGAGTTGCAAAAATCCCGACGCCCAGTCGATTTACGCCGATGATATGGTTCAAATTCAATTGGAAACGGCATCTGGCATTCGACCATTGATCGTTGTGAACTCTGCGGGTGTCGTCTTGGATGAATGCATTACCAAGAAACTCGAAGACCTGGCGGAGTTTTACAAGGTGAGTGATGTGGCTGTCCGGAAGTATCCTGATCGATGGACTGTCGAGTTGCGGATCGATGCCAAGCCGATTTCCGGCGAGCGTCCCACGCCTTATTTTCCATGGGGTGTCCAAGTGTGCCGTCAGCGAATGGCTGGAAACACTCCGGAGCACTACATGCTCTCCCCCAGTGGTCGCAAGTTTAATGACCTAAAATACATGTCAAATATTTTTGTTCGCAAATAAGATTTTTTAGTCATTTATGAGTCACAATAAAAATAGCATTTCAATCGTTCTCATCGGAGCAGGTAACCGTGGAAGAGGGGTTTTCGGTCAATACGCGCTGGATTTCCCTCATCGGGCCAAATTTGTGGCTGTGGTGGAGCCCGATGCAGATCGGCGCGCGTCATTCTCTGAGGCCCATGCTATTTCTGAAGATCGACAATTTTCCTCAGTGGCGGAATTTTTTTCCACGCACCCCGGAAAAATTGCGGATGGGCTCATTATTGCCACTCAAGAGAATGTTCGCGCTGAGGCCATTGAGCTCGCCTTGGAGGCTGGTTATGCCGTGTTGTGTGAAAAGCCATTGGGGCTGACCGCTCTCGATGTGATTGCGGTGACTGATACCGCCAAGAAGCATGAGGGGTTGTTCATGGTTTGCCACCAAATGCGGTATGCTCCACTTTACCGCACCCTCAAGCGGCTCGTGGATTCGGGGGAATACGGCAAAGTGGTGAATATCGAGCACAGCGAGAATTTGGATTTCGAGCACATGGCCCACTCGTATGTGAGAGGCTATTTCAACAACGATGCGCTGACTCCGATGATTTTATCGAAGTCTTGCCATGATATGGACTTGTTACTTTATTTGACCGCTGCCAAGCCCTTGCGCATTTCTTCTTTTGGTTCGCTCTCGCATTTCCGGAGTGAAAACGCTCCTGAGGGGGCTCCCAAGTATTGCTTGGATGGCTGCCCTGCTGCCGCAACTTGTCCATACGATGTTCAACGCGCATATTTCCGCCCCAACACGGATCCCGCCTACCTGCGCCAGATGGGTATCATCAAAGACCGCCTGCATTTGATGGAGCTTCTTAAAACGAGTCGTTTCGGGCGATGCGTTTACCACTGTGATAATAATGTGGTCGATCACCAGGTCTGCTCGATCGAATTTGAAGGGGGAGTCACGGCAAGCTTCACGATGACTGGGCATAATGCCATCGAACGCCGCCGCACCCGCATCCAATTGACGGATGGTGAGATAGAGCTCGATTCATTCAAGAAAACGATCGAGATCCGGAAATTCTCCACGGGGGACTCCGAGGTTCTCACACCGCCCATAGGGGGAAGTCACAGCGGGGGGGATGTCGCCATTATGCAAAATTTTGTCGAGGCCATTCTTAGTAGAACCCGGCGCCAAGTTCTGACATCCGTCGCGGAATCACTCGACAGCCACCTTCTCGCCTTTGCGGCAGAACTTTCCAGAAAAACGAACCAGTGCCTTGCGCTATCGGATTTTGAAGAAAGCCTGCGCCAGCTTCAGCAAGTTGAGTGAACCCGTCTTTTTCCTTGAAATCTCTCATAAAAAACATTCATGCTGTTAAACATAAGATAAATACACCAAAAACATGAAATCCATGACATCCTCCCTGAAAACCTCCATTCTTTCCCTTGTGGGTCTCTGTGCCCTGTTTCATTCTGCGGTTCATGCAGGCGATGTGGTTGAGGGATGGAGTAAACTCCCGCTCGATAAACCCTCGGTCAGTCTTCCTTACGGGAAAAATGGCAACCTGATTGTTGTTTCCAATATGATTGCCGGCGGAGTGGTTGATAGTTCCACGACACCGATGAATCCATTTCCAGAAACGGAACGGGCTTTACACGTTACACCCGGTAATAAAAATCTCCCTGTTCGGTTACGCATGGGGCCATTTCCAGAAACCCTGCCGCCGAAAGGTTCTTTTGAGATTCAATTCCGTCTTTTGGAGGGCTCATTTGATTTCGGCATATTGAGCTCTTTAAAGCCAACGGACAACAGCAAACCTTTTTATCTTCCCGATAGTGAACGACTCTTTGGATTGCCTATCGCAGTTGGCAAAAATCTCTATACGAAAGGTTTTGGTAATCTCAAAACTGCAGAAGTTTCTGCGATTGAGAGTGAGCAAAATTACAAGCTTCGCGTCGAGTGGACAACCGAGGGCGACACGATGAATTATACCTTTCTGCTCAATGGAAACCCATTAAATTCAGTGAGCGGCAAGGCCTTTACCCTGTCGCTGCCTGTCAGCAAGTTTGATAATTCACTGATGTGTTTTGGCATTTTCAGTGGATCAGTGAATCATCCTTCAGGGAAATTCTTCATTGGTTCAGTGGTGGGAGAACCTTAAACCCGAGTTCAGCAGAATTAACCACGGAGGACACGGAGAGCACAGAGGATGAGTTATACCAAAAGCTGAATACTTTTGGACTCTACTGTAGCGGCGGTCTATGACCGCCGATGGTTAACGACTCCGTCGCTCATAGAGACGCCGCTACAACATTACCTCCAATAATTCCATGATCCTCCTGCAGATGCTGCCTCGTCCCGCCGGAGATGCCTTTCCGTAGGCGGATCAAAAATCCGTTTTCGGTATTATTCGTGTTTATTCGTGAAATTCGTGGTGAAAATGTTCAGCATTTGTGGAGTGCACCCCAAAAAGGCTCACCCACAGTGGTGATTCTGGAGTGGGCATGCACACCAAGTATTCGTTTAGTATCCCAAGTCCCAGCGCACCTCGATATCCTGGGCGATGCTCTCCGAGACCCACACATCGGTTCGCAGGGTCTGCAAGAGGGATTCTGGAACGAGTGGTGTCACCGGCCCGTGGAGAACAAGGCGCGACGTGAGGCGTTGCCAGGAATGAAATCCCCCGCCTACGGTGATGCCGTGCAGGTCGATTCTGTGTTTGGCGGCCACCACCTCGGCGGGGCCGATCGTTGCAGCCTTGGGCGGCACGGCCGTGAGGTCGCCACTGGCGCCGAAGCATCCATGCAGCGAGTTCTGGGCAATTGTGAAGGGACTCAGCGTGCAAACACGTGGGCCCAGTTTTTTCCACTCCTCGAAGGAGGCCGCCGCAAATTCGGGGGCATCGGGTTCGATGAACGCGAGGTGACCGGTCCAGCCAGGTCCCGAGTAGCAGATATCCGCGCCGCCTAGATCGGCGAGCATTTTCCCGTAGTGGGCGATGTTTTCGTTGCTGAGGCAGTGAATTTGGTTCTCGGGCGGACGCAAATCCGCATCGATATTCGCGTAGAAGAATTTCTTGAAGGCATGGCCAAATCCAAAGGCCCACGATTCCGGGGCGATGTCGCCATGCTCGTTGGCGTATTCGTCCATGTTGAACGTGTGCAGATGGTGGCAGGAAATGCGGTGCTCGTTGATCAAGTGCGCCACCTTGTCGTAGGAGGGCCAAGGGTTCGGAGCGATCATCACAAACCGCTCTCCCGCCTCGGAGGAGCGGCGAATGCGCTCGAACATGTCGGCGATCCACAATGGCTCCATCTCGGCGTCGGGCAAAATGCGGATGCGGAAATCGGGGTTGGGATGCTCGGTCAACTTGGCTCGAGGTATGGCTCGCACCCTTTCTACAGCGTCTTTGTCCCGGAATGGAACAAAGCTGGCGGGGGAGAAATTAAAGGCGGAATTCATTTCGAGTACCCCAGTTCTTTGGAAGTTTCTGCGATGGCGTCTTCGATCATGTCGAGGCCCTTCAAGAGGGTTTTCTCATCCATGACGATCGGTGGGCTCATGCGCAGAATGTGGCCTGCGGGTATCCAGGCCAGGCCCTTTGCAAAAGCTTTTTGATAAACTAGAGTCCCAGCTTTATCGAAGGGTTCTTTGGTCGTCCGGTCCTTCACCAGTTCGATGCCCATGAGGCAGCCCTTGGCTCGCACATCTCCGATAATCGAGTGCCGCTCCTTCATGCCTAGCATCCGCTCAAGCGCAATGCGTCCGAGGTGCTCGGCATAAGCGAGGAGGTTTTCCTCTTCGATCACCTTGGTGGATATGAGTGCCGCCGCGCAGGCCATCGGATTGCCTCCGTAGCTACTGGAAGCGGAGATGGCTTCGAAGCTTTCTTTGTATTTGTCTCTGACGGCCACGCACGTCACCGGGAAGCCATTTCCAAATCCTTTGCCGATGGTAACGATGTCCGGCACAACGCCCCAATGCTCCATGCAGAGCCACTTGCCTGTTCGGCCCCAGCTTGTGAGAACCTCGTCAATCATCATGAGCAGTCCGCGGTCATCACAGAACTTGCGCAGCTTAGGGAAGAAATCATCTGGGGGAATCACCGATCCGCCCCAACCTTGAATTGGCTCGAGGACGAATCCAGCGACATCACCCACGGTGGCCTTGTCCAGATATTGGTCGTAGAAGGCGAGATAGGCATCGGTGTCGATGGTGCCATCGGGTTTTGACCACATCGGGCGATAGAGGTCAGGGCGAGGCACCATGTGGGCGCCTGGAGCGCGAACGCGGCCGTAGACATGCGAGCGGATGTGCCCGAGAGAAACGGCACCGTAGGACTTGCCATGGTAGTCGTAGAAGCAGGACAGCATTTCACTCTTTCCAGTGGCCGCGCGGAGCACGCGCATGCCGGCCTCGACGGCTGTCGTTCCAGAATCATAGAGCTGGAATCCATTGAGATCGCCTGGAAGAACCTCGGCCAGCTTTTCCATGAGTTCGGTTTTCACCGGCGTGGTGAAATCATGCGCGTTCATGAGCGTGTGCGCCGCTTTTGAAATGCCTTCGCTGATCTTCGGGTGGCAATGACCGAGTGTGGTTACATAGATGCCCGAGGAAAAATCGATGTATTCGTTTCCATCCACATCACGCAGCACACAGGCCTTGCCAGACTCAAAGCTTACCGGAAACAGTTTCACTTGTCCGCTGAGTCCTTTAAAGTGCTTGGTGCATCGCTCGTGAAGGGCCTTGGACTTTGGCCCAGGAGCCGGGGTGAGCATGTTAGGGCACTGGCTGAGATCGGTTTTTCCCCACTCTAAGGTGTTGAACGGGACTGCTTGGTCTTGTGTGGTATTCATGTTTTTGTGTTTATTGTTTGTGCTAGAAAGCGTTGTTAATTTGCAATGATGACTTGGCGTGCTAATTTCCGAGCTTGAGCCAGATAGGCCGCAGGCGCCGATTGGTTCGTTATGAAAACATCGAAGTCCGAGAGCGTCCCGGTCTTGGCAAGGGCGGTGCTTCCAATCTTTGAGGCGTCTGCCAAGAGACAGCTCTTCGTTGCCTTTTTCCTCATGAGTTTATCAACTTGAGCAAGTTGGAGATCCACATTGTAAATGCTGCCATCGTCGCCCAAAGCTTCCGCTCCTTGAAAAACCCAGTCAGCGGAAAACAGCTCCAAGCAGTGCTCCGTCACCGGGCCGGTTAAGTCAGGGCTGCCCCTGTGCAAGACGCCACCAAGAAGAACCACGCTGATGTTTTCTGAAAATTGAAGCTCGGATGCCACCGCCAAGCTGGGAGTGATGACGGTCAGGTCTGGGCAGTCCTTCAGGAGGGCCGCGAGTTGCAGTGTGGTCGTGCCGGTGTCGAGAATGAGGCGTTGACCTGGCTGAACGAGTTTCCTGGCCTCGATGGCGATGGCTTTTTTCTCATTCAGGTTGGCCCGTTGCCGAGTGAGGTAATTGAACTCGAATGCCATCCGCTCAGCCACCACCGCTCCACCATGGGTTCTGCGGACGTCGGCGCTCTTTTCAAGGTCGGCCAGATCCCTGCGGATAGTCATGTCACTCACGCCCAACTTCGCGGACATCTCGCTGATCGAAAGAGAGGCGGACTCCGTCAGGTGCTCGCGAATGGACCGAAGTCTCGCGGCGGCGGGCAGTCGTTTTGGAAGCATTTTTTTGTCCACGATTCAGATAATGTTATAATTTGTTGGAATGTGCAACAAAAAAACAATATAAAACATTTGCTTCGATCTGCTCTGCAGCGGCGCAACGCAAATTTTATGAAATCGATCTACGAATCCCCTGTTTACCAAATTGCCAATTCGCAATACGAACGCGCCTGTGATTGGCTGGCCGTGGCATCCGATGCCCGCGAGCGGACAAGGCTGCCGAAGCGGGCCCTTGTTGTTCAGGTGCCCGTCCGCATGGATGACGGCTCGGTGAGAAGCTTTGAGGGCTACCGGGTGCAGCATCACCTTGCCCTAGGGCCAACCAAAGGTGGTGTGAGATTCCACCCCGGTGTGACGCTCGGCGAAACGGCCGCGCTGGCCATGTGGATGAGTTGGAAGTGTGCGCTCACAGGCTTGCCCTTTGGCGGAGCGAAGGGCGGAGTCGCCTGCGATCCCATAGCGATGAGCGAGGCTGAAGTTGAGCGACTCACTCGGCGTTACACGCAGGAGATCGTTTCCTTTATCGGGCCGAACATGGATATTCCCGCTCCGGACATCGGGACCAGTGAAAAACACATGGCATGGATGATGGATACCTACAGCATCGCTGTGGGGCATGGCACGCCGGGGGTGGTCACAGGCAAGCCAGTCCTGCTTGGCGGCATTGTGGGCCGCAGGGAGGCGACTGGCCGAGGTGTGGCGTTTCTTATCAGCCGGGCCATGGATCTTCTCAAAATCAAGGGGGAGGGGGCGACGGTGGCGATTCAGGGGTTTGGGAATGTTGGGTCGAACGCGGCATTGGCACTCGCCTCGTTTGGACTCAAAGTCATCGCTGTTTCCGATCACACGGGAGGTCTGCACAACGGCGCTGGACTTGATGTGAAGGCACTGGATGGCCATGTGTCGAAACATGGCGGCGTTGCCGGATTCCCCGGCGGATCGAGCATCACCAACAAGGAACTTTTAACAATGAAATGCGACATTCTGATCCCGGCCGCCCTCGAAGGGCAGATTGATGGCGAGATCGCAGCCTGCTTGAATTGCCGCATTCTCGCCGAAGCGGCGAACGGACCCACGACCGCCTCTGGAGACAAGGTCCTTCGCGACTCGGATATCCTTGTGATTCCCGACATCCTCTGCAACGCAGGAGGAGTCGTTGTGTCCTATTTCGAATGGGTTCAAAATATGCAGAATATTTCCTGGTCGGACGTGGAGGTGAACGACCGGCTCTACCGCATTTTGGAAAAGGCCTTTCAAGAAGTGCTCCAGTTCCAAAAACGGAACGCTCTCTGGATGCGCGATGCCGCGCTGGCGATCGGCGTCAACAAGGTGATAGAAGCTAAAAGGCTTCGCGGTCTTTTCCCTTGACCTTCGGATGCCGAATTCCATCTGATCCAAATTCCTTCAACGCAAAAAATGATCGCGAAATGATCCCAAGATTTGTTCTCAATCCTCCCCCATCTCACTGTTCTGCGCGAGAAGGAGGATCTCATCCCCTATGCCTTCTCGCCCGCGCTTACCGGAAGGTTTTTGATTCTAAAAACATGGCCGCATCGGTTCACTCAACCACATCCTCCTAAATGAAAACCTTCGTCCAACAAGCAATGCCCTCTGACTTCCTTCCGATTGCAGCACTCGATCGCACGGCTTGGCTCACATCGGCGAATAGCGAGTTTATTCCCGATGGCGAACACGCCTGGCGCATTTGGTGCCAGCACGCGCATGTCGTTCTGGGGCGCAGCGAAAGCGATTCTGTGGTCGGAGCCGCACTGGCCTTCCGTTGTGTGGATGGCGGCTACTGCCTTCACAAAGTCATGGTCGATCCGGTCTGTCGCGGACAAGGCCTTGGCTCGCTTCTCATTGAAAACCTTCTTTGTATTATCGATCGGGAACGCGCGTCTTGCTTTCTCACTGTCTCGCCGGAAAATTCCAACGCTCTCAAACTCTACAGAAAATGGGGTTTTACAAGTGAGGAGTTCGTCGCTGGCTACTACCGTGAAAATGAAGACAGGTTGGTCTTAACACGTCCTTCGCGTGATCTTCGACTTGAGAAGCCGATCGAGGCTTTACCTGCATGAAGATTGAATCCATCGATATTTACCCTGTCCACATGCCCCTCATTAAGCCATGGCGGGCGGCTTCCTGATCCGATGACTTCAATGAGTCGATGATTGGTAAGGATGTGAGCCCAAGGCACCCTCGTCTGGGGAGAAAGTTCTCCGATGGCGATGCCGTTTTACAGCCCTGAGTATGTGGCTGGAGATTTTTTCGATACTTAAGCCGTAACCATGCAGTAGGGCATAAAAAAGGAGCCTGCTTTTTATTTCCCAATCGGCGGCCTTTTTTCAACTGCATCGTTACGGCTGGTTGGTGATGGTACTTTCAGTTCTGAAAGGTCAGGAATCCAAATGTTCCGTCGGACAAGCCCGGTAGGCGTTCGTGGTTGAAATCCTGATATACCAGAGCCCTCTTTTTGGAGCGGATATTGTTGTAGACGGCATATTGCGTCGAGGGCGGGCAGATCGGATCCTGGAGCGTGAGAGCCATCACCACTTCGGCGCAGATGCGTGGTGCCAAGTGGTGGACATCGATGTAGCCGAGGGTTTCAAAAAGCTTGGCCCGGTTCGTGGAGAGGGGATCGAAGTTGCGGAAATGGGTTTTCAATTCCATGTAGGCATCCTTTGCCAAATCCATCTCCCACACGCGCTGGTAGTCCGAGAGAAAAGGATAAATCGAAACGCAGCGGGCAATGCGGGGCTCCAATGCGGCGCAGGCGATCGAGAGCGCGCCGCCTTGGGAACCCCCATTCGTAGAAAGGCGAGTGTCATCCACCTCATCGAACGAGGCGATGACGCGGGCGAGTTGCACGGTGTCCAAAAAGATCGAGCGGTAGAGAAGTTTATCAGGTCCCTCAGCGAGTCCTCGGACGATGTGGCCTTGCAGGGTGTTTCCTTTCGATCCGCCGAGATCCTCGCTGCGTCCGCCTTGGCCGCGGCAGTCCATCGCTGCCACAGCGACACCTTCTCCTGAATATCGTAGCTTGTCGGACCAATCGCCGCTGTTGCCCGCGTAGCCGTGGAATTCCAG
>Ga0209443_1002218_pt1 | contig 11577 bp, 8 predicted proteins | sample LauGreBMM110DCMD_2_FD_187571 | JGI IMG/M metagenome (GOLD analysis project Ga0209443, IMG submission 187571) | Freshwater lake microbial communities from Lake Michigan, USA - Su13.BD.MM110.DCMD (SPAdes) (version 2) | ecosystem: Environmental > Aquatic > Freshwater > Lake | place: Lake Michigan... | reverse complement strand
TTGTTTATTTGCGTCATTTGTTAAGTAATATATCATTAACTAATGCACTGCGTAAATATTAAAAATCAATTTTTATTATTTGTAATAAAAATATAGGTATAAATAAACTATCGCCGCAACATTCTCATGCATTGGTAGAACAATCTGAAAACATTTTTATCTGATACTCTAACTATCCGTTAATATCGTGTGGTGTGTCACACAGTTGCAGTTACTAAATTATCTGCGGTAAAATATCCGCTTATCGGCATACCACTAAAATATCTGCCTGTTAGGAATCCCAATAAATTCATTAACAGATCTGTCCATTTTCCATACCACCATATATGACCTTCGGTATTGCCTGTCGGATTACAACAGAATCCCCATCCTTTTAATATTTCCGGTTTATTTAATCCAACATATGATTCGAATATCTCCCATATCACACTCAACGTAAGTGTTAGTACAATTGAATTAGGATACAGATACCCAACAAACATGTAAAATAAGAAATGGACAGCACTCCATCCATCCAGATCATGATTTTTCATACTAGGTATAATTGATCCTTGTAACGGGTCTTGAAAATCACTGTTTGCGCATCTATATTTACCATATAAAAATATTATTAGTATGCAAGTTACAAATATAGTTACATATCGTGTATCGATGTCCTTTATTGCATCATTCACAATTTCTTGGACACTGCCACCCTCAAGATTATAATTATTTATTATTTCGTTCATAATAATATATTATATTTTAATTATATTTACTTCCTATACCGTCTGTTAATACAATAATATTATTGTTATTCAACAACAGTCGGCAATAGTCCTGGAATACAGTGTCAAGTTTATTTTATACGACACCTATATTATTTTAATATTCGATAATAGCTAACGAACAAACAGTCCAGTTAGTGCGCAAAATGTCTAGTGTATCGGCATGGATAAATATATATATGTATTTTTTTTATTAAAAAATTGATTTGTTATTATTTAGATAATCTTGTTATCTAAATAATAATAAATATCTAAAAATAATATGCCACTTAAATTAATTTTGTCACTAGAACAACAAGAAGAATTGTTAAATACATACGGGAGTCCTTTATATGTATATGATGGGCAGATGATAGAAAAAAATGCAAAGATATTTTTAGATACATTTAGAGCATACTATCCAGATTTTAAACAATATTTTGCAGTAAAGGCAACACCGAATAAACATATTTTGAGGATTCTAAAAGATATCGGAATGGGGTTTGATTGTAGTAGCATAACTGAATTGAACATGGTTTTACCAATATCAGACGATATATTGTATTCGAGTAATTACACTTCTGTCGAAGATTTGTGCGAGGTGTTAAAATCAAATGTAATAATTAATCTCGATGATATTGATGGCTTATTTAACTTGAAAACTGCATCAGAAATTACAAAAATTAAATTACCTGACTTAATTTGTTTCAGATTAAATCCATATATTGGTTCGACATCTTCTGAGACTAAATCAAATATTTTAGGAGGACCGGATACAAAATTCGGGATTCCAGATGATAAAATAATTGAGGCATATAAAAGTGCTGTAAGTATGGGATTTACAAAGTTTGGGATCCATGTAATGACTGGAAGCTGTATTTTAGACATAGATTATTTTAAGCAATTAGTCGATACTGTATTTGTGACAATACATGGTATTCACAAAGAATTGGGGATAAATTTTGATTTTATAGATTTAGGGGGAGGGATTGGAATTCCTTATAAACCAGATCTAGCCCCGATTAATTTAGAACTTCTTGCGTCTACAATTGCGCGAGCAGTTAACGATAATATAAAAAAATACTCACTCTCGCATATGTCTATTTATATGGAAAATGGGAGATGCATAACAGGACCATATGGATGGCTACTAAGTAAATGTAAATCAATAAAAATTGGATATAATAATGCGAAATTTTTCGGACTCGATGCATGTATGGTTAATTTAATGAGACCAGGAATGTACGGGGCGTATCATCACATAACAATACCGAGACTGGATAGTAACGTAATTGATCATTCACTCACCCACGAATATGTGAATGTTGTTGGTTCATTGTGCGAAAACAATGATTGGTTTGCAAAACAAAGATTGCTACCGAAAGGCATTAAAAAAGAAGACATATTTATTATTCATGATGTCGGCGCACATGGATACTGTATGGGATTTCAATACAATGGTAAATTGCGATCCGCAGAAGTGTTACTAGGAGAAAAAGATGGAAAAAAATATACAGGACTCATACGAGAAAAAGAACATATTTGTTTCGAATCTGTCGAGGATGTAGATTTTGTTTACTATGAGTAATTTATCGCACCTTTTCAGTGAATTTACTGTTTGTAATCAATACGGGTTACACATTTTAATTTTATAACATATGTATACTAACAAGTGCAATCAATTCGTAATATTACATTTATAAAAAAATTGAAAAATACAACATATTGATGCGCTCTTTAGTAAAAAGTTAATCAAATTCCATTACGACGATATTTCATTGTTTGTTGCCTAGTCTTTTTAGCCTAGTCTTTTTAGCCTAGTCTTTTTAGCCTAGTCTTTTTGGAATTGTCACATACACTGTCAGAGTCATGTCAGATCACATCGTCAATGGTGTTTGCTGGGCGTGTCGGAACGTCGAGTCGCTGAAAGGCATACAGGGGCTGGCAACGTGGGGAATCAACGACTGCTTCTGTTCGAACCCTCCCATGTACTGCGATGACTACGATTACGGTTGCGACTACGACGACACCGATTACGACGACCATCACATCGAGGAACTTCTCGCACAACAGAAGGAACATCTCGCACAATCGAGCTCATTCGGCATCGAACCGTACAACAAGGAAATCCCCAACAAGGGGTTTTTGAAAAATTGCGCCCGTGGGAAGAACTTTTTGCCGTGGAATGGAAATCCCGCGACGTTTGCGCGCATTGGTGAGACGCTTGATGAGATGGCTAGCAAGGAGCGTGATTTTACCGATCCGAAAGGTGAAAACCCTCACTGGGGGTACCAAGAAGGCTGGTATTATATCCCTGGAAAATCCAAGTATCCACTGAAGAAGATGAAGATGACTGACCGCAAGTGGATGCAAAAGATTCGCGAGAAGAAGAAACACAAGAACAAGATCCCCGAAAAGAAGTTGGAGAGAATCGCGACTGCCCATAAGCATGGCACGACTGTGACTGTCAGCGCGAAGCAGTGTCGCGGATCAAGCAGCCGATACCCTGATGACGACAATCGCAAGGGTAGGGGCTGGGAACGCGACACAAGACCCCGCCGATGGATGAAGGAGTTTGCACGGAGCGAAGTCTGCATGTGGAATCGCGGAGACTACACCGGCATTGATGGTTCGTGCAGTACAAGCTACAAGAATCACTGCTGTAGCTAAGCTTGTTTTTTATGATGTAGTGAAGCAATAAAATAATTTGTCACGCGCAAATATTTTAATTTTTTTATAGGGTTTTGCATAGAACAGACCGCAAAAAATAATAAAAAAATCATATATAAGGCCCAAGAGATCCATGGAATCCGCGCCAATTACAAGGAAGTGTTACATTCCAGCACTGACTTTTGCATCTTTTATGGCGCGTCTTTTCTGGTGTAGTGTGGTTTATTGCTGGTATTTGATAGCTGGTTACATATTAGTATATTGATATCAATAAAGGCACCGGGGTATTAGATTTATCAATTTTTATTTTTAAAAAATTGATAAATATATTTACTGGAAGTATTATTGTATATTTTAGGTATATTAGCTAATGAACAACAGTACAAACTCCTATAAAATTAATATCGCTGTATGTGGTCAAGTATCGTCAGGAAAGTCTACTGCGATAAATGCGATATTAGGACAATATCTCAGTGAGACATCCATGAAACGTACAACCAAAAAAATTTATACTTTTTCACACTCAAATACCAAAACCTCTATTAAACATATAAAAAGTGAGATAGAAAAAAATAATACGGAGAATAGTACACACACTGATATAGAATTTACTGTAAATATTCCGTTTGTCAATGCACAATCACTACTTTGTTCGATTAAAGATTATCCCGGTTTTAACGATGGATGCGAAGATATTGATGGCATGGAAAAACTGTTTTACAAAGATTTGCCACAAATAGATTACATCATATATATATTAGATGCAACATGCCCGCTACTACACAAAAGTGAAAAAGATATTGTCACTAGTATCTTTGATAAAATAAAACAGAATCACCAGAATCATAAATATACTCGCATCGCCTTTGTTTTCAATAAAGTAGACTATGCAGAAGATCAAGAAATTATAGACTTGGTAAATGATGCTACTCAATGGTTGAAAGCTAAAATGACAGAGAGACAAATGCAGGGTGTTGATAATTGGTTTTTATCAGTTAGTTTCAGAAAAATGATGTTGTACAATATAAATGAACATGGAAATATTAGAGATGCTCCCGAAATTATTTTAATGAGGATGTTAAATGAAATGTATGGGAGTGTACATGCGAAAAAAATGCTGTGTAACATAAACAGTCTAACTATAGATGATCTTACTAGGGATGAAAATATATTGTTTAAAAATTTAAAATTATTTGCATGCAGTACTTTTAATAGTGATTATATCGGAAAAGTATTTGATACTATATTGAGCAGTGTCGATATTAAAGATTACAACGCGATTCTTAACTGTATAAATAACCATTATTATCTTAAAAATATTGATAGGGGGGCATTTACAAATATTGTTATGAAATGTATCGATGTTATGGTTGAATATTCATATGACACTAATAATATTAATATGTTACATAAACCCATACCGTTTGTGTACAGCTGGATAAAATACACAAGCTTTATATTTGCATTGTACATAAAATTTGTCGTTGACGGAAATATCAGCACCACAAATGTATTTATTCAGAGATTCTATAATGCATATATTAGAGACAAAATGAATGATATTGATCCGGCAGTATATTCATATATTTTGTCAAAATTTATTGACATGAATATAGATGGATGGTTGACTAAAGATATATGCGATTTGTTTGTATCCCATTACACACCTATGATATATGAACCCTCATCATCGCATTGCAATCGTCTGCGAGCCAACCCTCACGACGGTACGTGCCCATGCCATTGTCAATATCAAACGAAAAATAACTATGGGAACGTCATAAATGAATGCGCGCAATATTGTAAATGGCAGGTGATTGACAATAACGAGATCACGCTATTACCTATTACCAATATAAATAACATAACTGATGTTGTCAATATGGAAAAACTCGGCGATAGAAACCCGAGAGACATGGTTATGCGTTTACTGCCATTGCTTGATATCGTACTGTGTAAAAGTTTGTATGGATCTCCCTGGGTCAATACGTGGGGGAAATACGGTCCGACTCTGCCAAATGGTAGGGAGGGCACAGTCGGATTAGTACATCTTACGCAACGGTACAATCGCGAAAAACAATATTCGACATGTGCGAGAATGGAAAAGGAATGGATTGATTACAAGGGGGTAGATTGTATGTTCCGTGGTGCATTGTACAATGATATCGACGCATATCATAACTGGTCGAAACAATATATTGAATTTCCTAGTGAACCGCTTGAGCAAAATATAGGATTGTATCCACAACATGTTATGAATTTCATCATATATCGCAAATTGTACAAGCAACCCGACAGTAATATTAATATTAATAATACTTCCGATACTGGCGACAGCAATGATATCGACGAATATGCAATGTGCTAAAAACCATTATTTTATAATAAAATTAGATATGTTAATAGTTAATATTAATTAAGAATGCGTATATACCCTAAATATAAATTTACTAACACACTATAATGACGAATAAAAGAGATAATAAGCCGAATATTTTTAATAATGCGGTTGACGATAAAAACAAATTAATACCTGACCCAGAACAGGAAAAGTACTATCCTAATAATACGGCGCGACCTGTAAAAGACGGGCATTATGTGATAGTGAAAACTACTCCTTTTAATAAACCGGTTGTCATTCATTATTCGAAAGATATGGCTGATTTATTAGGTGTTGATAATATGGAAGCGTCAAATATGGTTAATTATCTTTCTGGTAATGCCGAATGGGTTGATGGGTGGGCGACTCCTTATGCACTATCAATATACGGCACAGAACGAGTTGATAATTGTCCATACCATAATGACACAGGATACGGCGACGGAAGAGCTATATCTGTCGGATTATTCGCGATTGGCGGAAATATATATGAATTACAGTTAAAAGGCGCTGGAAAAACTCCATTTTCGAGAAGCGGGGATGGTAGGGCGACACTGAGAAGTTCTATTAGAGAATATTTAGCATCAGAAGCAATGTATCATATGGGTATACCAACCACTCGGGCATTATCACTGATAACCTCCGAATCAGAATCAATAAAAAGACCATCTTATAAAGTGTCTGGCGGTATTATGCATGTTGATAGTGCTACGATTATTTGCAGAGTTGCAAGATCATTTTATAGAGTAGGTCACTTCGAATTATTTTCGAGAAGAACGCGACAGCTATCTAATACAGATGAGTTATTAAAACTTTATAATTTTACAATGCATGTTATTAAAAGAGATTATCCTGAAATATATGATACCGATCTTGGTGCAAACGAACAAATTCTTGTATTTTTAAGCAGAGCAAGTGTAAATTTAGCATATTTAGTGTCAAAATGGATGGGTATAGGATATGTGCAATCTAATATGAACAGTGATAATTGTTCAGTGGGTGGACTGACACTCGACTATGGACCTTTCGGTTTTATGGATATATATGATAGATACAAGAATTTTTGGGAAGGTAGCGGACGCCATTTCGCATATAAAAATCAGGCTGTTGCAATGTCTGTTAATTTTAAAATGTTATGCGATAGTTTGAAACCTCTTTTGTCGCTGACATATAAAAATAAAGTGGATGGTCTTGTCACGCAGTTCTTATTGATGTGCGACACTCGGGTAAATGAGGAGTTTAGAAGGAAATTAGGATTTAAAAATATTAAATGGGACGACGGAATACAAAGTATATTTGACAGGCTTGATGATTTATTACAAAAAACATCAATGGATTGGACTATATTTTGGAGAGAATTGTCATGGTATCCGACACAGTTAATTGATAATAATACACATTCGATAATATCGGCATGTTATGACGAGAATAAATATATTTTACACAGGTCAGAATGGTACACATGGATCGCTGAATGGCTGTATCTTCTCGAGCAAGATGGCAGATCAAACAAAGAGATATCAAATCAGATGTTTGAGGTTAATCCAAAATATATTCCGAGAGAATGGATGTTGTCTAAAGCATATGAAGACGCCAAAAAAGGAAACTATAACACAATCAAGGAATTACATAAATTATTTTTAGATCCATATGATAAGATGTGTACAAACAACGATAAATGGTATAAATTAACACCACAAGAATTAATAAATAAACCTGGTATTGGGAGTATGACATGGTAGTTCATAGTTCATAGTTCATAGTTCATAGTTCATAGTTCATAGTTCATAGTTCTAGTTCATAGTTCATAGTTCATAGTTCATAGTTCATAGTTCATAGTTCATAGTTCATAGTTCATAGTTCTAGTTCATAGTTCATATGCCAAAAAACTTTCTAGTATTATTGAATATAATTTTAGTGACTTTCTCAACATCCGTTTTCAGAATAATCGCAATACGCGAGACAACAAAACGCACATTCTCATGATAATTTATACAATCAGACTACTTTTCAATTTTTTTTAATATTTTAAAATTTACTCACGGCGTGTCTGTAAATATGACATATGCGATAATGGATACATTAAATAAAAACGATTTTTAATTTAATTACATATTTGTTAAAACCTTGTGGAATAAAGATACTAGGTATTACATCAAAAAATATACATAACAACATGATACAATTTATGCCATATTGTAAAATAGATAGTGTATGGGTTGTAGATTGTATGGACAAAATATTGGTTATTAAATATATAGAGAGTTACAAACAGTTCTGTAAAAATTGAAGTTATAAATATTAGTAATATTAAAAATAGGTGATAGGTTATCAAAATAACATGGGCAACATTCTGGGATATTATAATAATACAGTTAGTAATGATGCAATTAGTAATGATGCAATTAGTAATGATGCAATTAGTAATGATGCAATTAGTAATGATGCAATTAGTAATGATGCAATTAGTAATGATGCAGGTGCCGGCAAGAATGATACTGATAATAATGGCAATAAATCACATAATACAATAGAATTAATAATAGAGAATTGTGATATAGTAAAACTTGATGAATGTATTAGCGGCAGATTTCAACCTAGTAAAATTACTTTTGGCTGGGAGTTCAATCAATCCATCGAACCCCTTTCCCACTGCACAAACCTTCGACAAATTACTTTTGGCTTCTATTTCAATCAACCCGTCGAAGCCCTCGCCAACTGCACAAACCTTCAACAAATCACTTTTGGCGGGTTTTTCAATCAGCCCATCGAAGCCCTTTCCCACTGTATAAACCTCGGACAAATTACTTTTGGTTGGAAGTTCAATCAACCCATCGAAGCCCTTTCCCGCTGTACAAACCTTCGACAAATTACTTTTAGTCGCTATTCGCAGTTCAATCAAGCCATAGAAGCCCTTTCCCACTGTACAAACCTTCAACAAATTACTTTTGGTTCCAAGTTCAATAAATCGATCGAATACCTTTCCCACTGTACAACCCTCCGACAAATTACGTTTGGCAAAAACTTCAATCAACTTGTCAAATATCTTTCCCACTGTATAAACCTTCAACAAATTAGTTTTGGCTACTGGTTCAATCAACCCATCGAAGCCCTCGCCAACTGTACAAACCTTCGACAAATTGCTTTTGGCAGGAAGTTCAATCAACCTGTCAAATCTCTTTCCCACTGTATAAACCTTCAACAAATTAGTTTTGGCTACTGGTTCAATCAACCCATCGAAGCCCTCGCCGACTGTACAAACCTTCGACGAATTGCTTTTGGCAGGAAGTTCAATCAATCTATCGAAGCCCTTCCTAAACATATAAAAGTTTTTTGGAAAACGCTTCCATACACATCTTAAACACTTTGCTACAATGAATGCGTGGTGCTCGTTGCCGCTGGACACAATGAAGAATAACGAACCAGATGAAAAGACACAATAAACAAAATAATTTATTTTCTCAATTTATCTGATGTGATATATGGATTTAATAGTATTGGGCCTGTTAAATGCACAACAGACACGAACGCCAGAGGTAATAATGATTCTATCGAGTATATTCTCCAGTTAGATGAAATAAATGGCATTGCCATAATAATCATACCTAATATTGTTAGACTAAACAGTATATATGTATCTGCGAATACTCTGAATGTCTCTTTAATCGCTGTTTTTCTATCAATTTGTTCTAATTCTTTTCGCGTTGTACCCCATGATACATTGTCGCTGCAGAACATATATGTCAGTACTACTTTAGATATGTGGTATTGGATACTTCCGAAAAAAAGAAAATACATCGCTATATATTTTAAATCTTCCCAAAAAGTATGGCACGTAAATTTTTTTCTATATCTGGACATTACGATTACGTGTGATAACACACCCCATATTGTGAACAGTACGAATATCTGGAGGAATATACCTGTTGGTAATGCAAGTCCTAAAAGTTTTGTTTCATACCATCCGTACAAAAAGTAATTGAGATATGACATAAATACGCCGGTTGACATAGCAACATATGAAAATAAATAAGCCAGCAAATTTATTTTCGACGAAAAATCTGCAGTAGATCGCAAATATTCAATAATTGTATTATTAATAGGCGATTTCTTGCAACATATCCAAATTTTTACAGGATTAAATAGTATTTCAAATGCACCATAAGTATATTTTCTAAATTTATCAAGTTCATCTGAATAAGAGAATGATACTCCTTCTAAAAAATCGTTACCAGTATAAGTAATATATCGTGTTTTATATCCCTTATCTGCAAATCGCAGAAATAGTCTAAAATCTTCCGATACGTTTTTTTCAGACCATATATAAGGATAAGTATACTCGCAATTATGATATCTATTAATACATGTTTCAAAACTATCACCCGGAATAAAGTTTTTGCATGTATCGTACATCGCTGTTTTACGGATTAGTGCATTATGTCCTACAAATGGCGCAATATTTCCACCGGCGGATGATATTAATATGCTGTATTCGTAAATCATTCTAGTAAAATGTGATATAAACGATTCCCAGAACGTATTAGTTGTTTTTATTGGAAATGTTACATGTTGTGTTAGGGCTAGTTTTGGATCGTTTTCAAACTCAACTAGTACATGTTCCAGACAATTAAACGGAATTCTAGAGTCAGAATCTACAAGTAAAATATAATCTCCTATGCGAAGATCACCCCCGCAAGACATTTCACATTGGATATGTTCCAGAGATTCCTCAATATTATTGTTCGGATAATTTTCTTTAATTCGGCAAATCTCCATACTGAAATTAAGATTTCCCGCTTTTTTAAATTTACCGGCTCTGTTTTTATGAGGCCTTGCAATATATCCAATATTATGACTGGTATAAAAAAGTTGTCTTTCCTCTATCTGTGATTTATCTAATAGAGCTATGCCATCATCACTTATTAAAATATTAACATCTATTAATCCGCTATAATATTCTCTGCATGCAATAACAGAATTAAGAGTTGGAACTATAACTGAACCGAAATCTTCTTTGTATATTGGTAGATGAATTGTGACGGATGGGTATTTAAATTTTTCAGGAATCAATGGGGGAATACAACTATAATACTCACTATTTACTCTCATAAATCTTATTGGACAAACCATGTTAAAAAGCCCGCTAATAAATGCATGTGCCGGAAATAACATTAAAAAGAATGCAAGAGGTATTGATATGAACCATGTATATTGGTAGGGAAATATATATGTTGTTTCATTCATACTAGATATATTTACGGTGTTATTTCCATATTCTATATCTATAACAATTGTACATACCCATGTGATTATAATTGCAACAATAAAGATAAGATACAACACTGTAATAACTAGATTGCGCTTTTCTTTTCTTCTAGGTGGATTTTTATCTTTTTGTTCTATGGCAATATTGTCTATAATGTCATCATCTGATTTACTATCTATAATGTCATCATCTGATTTACTATCTATAATGTCATCATATGTTTTATCGCCTATAATGTCATTATCTGATTTACTATCTATAATGTCATTATCTGATTTACTATCTATAATGTCATTATCTGATTTACTATCTATAATGTCATCATCTGATTTACTATCTATAATATCATCATATGTTTTATCGTCTAGAATATCGATAACACTATTTATAATATCATTGACCAGAATACTTGTGTTATAGTCTGCATCATTCATACTATGTTCAGTATCACTAGAAACATGTATACTGATCGTATCACCGTTCATGGTTATTTATAAATAAAATTAATATGTATG
>Ga0209443_1002216_pt1 | contig 11580 bp, 11 predicted proteins | sample LauGreBMM110DCMD_2_FD_187571 | JGI IMG/M metagenome (GOLD analysis project Ga0209443, IMG submission 187571) | Freshwater lake microbial communities from Lake Michigan, USA - Su13.BD.MM110.DCMD (SPAdes) (version 2) | ecosystem: Environmental > Aquatic > Freshwater > Lake | place: Lake Michigan... | reverse complement strand
ACCGCGCCATTGGTTTCATTGCCTTTATAATACCAGCGCGCTCTGATGTTGTAGACGAAATTACCTGCACCCCAAAGTCTCTTTCTATTTATTTGCGCGGCGCCGGCACTGATAAGATTCCAGTTGATGGCCTTAGCATTTACTTGCACAATGCTATATTTTCGTATATGACCCTGATCGTTGAACTAGGAGTTCCTGGGGAAAAAGAAATTCCCGATTCCTCAATTGTCATTTCATACCGCGAGTATTTTGTTTCCGAGGCTGCGCGGAAAGCAAACGGCCACATCGCCATCAGGAAAAAACCTATCTGTTAAGTATAGCCATTGCTTCGGTCACTCTTTCCCGGTAGAAACTTGCCACCGATTCAGGTTTTTGAAATTTTCGGTACTCGCCATAATTAAAGGGGTGTCTTTGAAACTGGTTTATAAATAGATTACGCAGTATACTGGAATTTTTAAGTCGCTCTTCCAATATCAAAACGGCAAATGCCAAAAAAATTGGAGAATCAAGAAAGCTTTTTGAGTCCGCGATTTTCCGGCTAATCAGAGCATCGTCCCAATCGATTACCATCCACTGTTCCAATAACATCACATTATTGCCATGGGTGTCCCGGTGAAATATGCCGTTTTCGTTAAGCCGGTCGAGTTTAGCGACTATCTCATTTATCGCATCAATTAATTCGGTGAGTCTTCGGCCCGGTTCGATCGCCCAGTGTTCAAAGGTAGTACTTGCTCGCGGAAGTATTTCTATGACAAAGCTTTTTGGCGTAACCGTAAAATTAGTAAACAGCAGCGGCATAACAATGTCCGGAAATTCGCTGGCCAGCCCCTTTATAGTTTTCCATTGGTCCAGCGTGAGCTTACGATCGCCAGGACTCTCCAGCATCCGAATCCTTGCTACGGTTTGAAGGTTGTTGGGTCCGATTGCTTTGTAAACCACTGCTTTTTTACCAAAGTCAGGGTCACTCGTGTCTATCGAGTACGGGCCAAAAGCACTGCTATTGATTGACATTCTAACTATTTTGCCGCCCTCTGTTGGCATCGAAATTCTTTTCATGGTTTCTTTTAGTATTTTTATTAAAGTAAGCGTCAACAGCGCGTCAACAGCGCCACTCAATGTTACCCGCGGAGTTTTGCGAGTAGCAGGAAAGCGTTGGAGTCTCGCGGCCTCCCATCACTGAGCCAGTGTCATTGTGCCAGGCCACGACTTCGTCCCGCAATTTTTCCTTGGCATGGGCCCAGAGCTCGCTCCGGGTGTCTTCGCTGTCGAGCAAGTCACAGCCGCCCATGTACTCGAGCGTCGTCCGGTTGTTTGAGTAGTGCTTCACCAGGGCCTGGTCGGCGTTTGCAAAGACATTGAAGGACTCGGCAAACTGGTAGTACCTGGGATCATTGAAGGCCGCGGCCCGGATCTTTGCGGCTTCGCGGGCGCTAGTTGCAAGCTCCCGGCACTGGCTTGACGTTACGATCTTGTCCACTTCGGTGGGCATCATTACCTGGGGCTGGTATTTTGCTAGCGGGTATATACTCATTGGGTACGACATTTTCTATCCGGGTTTATTTTATTAAAAAATTTAAGTGTGCGTACTTTCTGGATTTATTCGAAAAAATATTGATTGTTATTTTTTTTTTAATAAAAAAGCGCTGCAACGTAAAGAAAATGATGCCTTTAATGAATAGGAACCCTACACCGGGTGCAATGAACACCCTCTACAAAGACCTGCGCACCAACATCGGTCTAATGCGTGCCGCTGCCGCTTCTACTATAATTAAGCAGCCACAGCAACCCAACACAGCTGGGCCCCATGTTTACATCCAGCAATTGCTGCAGCGACAGCAACAGACAGAGCAACTGCAACAACAGTCCCGAAGCACTGGTGGTGTTCGCCGCAGTAACAATGGTGCGCCGGGCGTCGGTAGCGGATTCAGGGCGCCGGTAGCCGTGGCGCCAATTGCGCCGGTAGCCAGCACCATAAGCGCCACGGAAGCAGCAGCAGCATCGTCACTACAGATACAGTCTCTGGAGGAGAAGCTTGCTTTTTTTGAAGAAAAAATAAACATCCTTGAGGGTCTTATCACCGACCAGGTCCGGGACCTTGGAAGGGTGCGCGACGAGCTGGAGATCTCCAGTATTGGAAACCTTAAAGTACGGGCAATTGACTCGCTCGAGGTGTTTGATGAGCGGAGTGTTGGCACCGGCGAGGCGGTCGAAGTCATTCCGGCCGGAACGGTGCTTAAAATCTCTTATCCGTTTGAGGAGAACGAGGAAGGTATTTGGGCGGCCAAGCAGGTCGTAGAGCTTACCGAGAGCGGGCTCATGCTCACTGGCCGCTACTTTCTCCTCGCTGAGCGTACTGGAGCCGAAAGTTTTTCTCCAAAAGTGTTAATTGAATTGTAGTAATAAAAACAAAACCTTATTTTTTTGTATTCATTTTTTTTTGATCCAATGAGCAACAACGCCGCATTTCCCCACTCCGCAATCAGACCTTGTGCAAAACTTTCGGTCCGTGAGCGCTCATTTCGGCTTTCTCGTCCGGCTAACATTGCCCTGTGTTTTGGAAATTACGCCAAAGCCATTCTTATGCGAATTTCTTTGTCGAACCGCTCCCGTGTTTTGGAATTTGGCTGTGGTCCCGGCACCAACATCTTAAAACTTGAAGCTTCCAACCCTGAAATGGTTGTTTTTGTTGACAAGGATTTTAAATGCATTCAACGGGCTTCGCAGCGCTACAGAGAACGTCCAGCAGATACAACTCTTTCAAACGTTAAATTTTTTTGTCTTGATTTTTTACAATATAGTTCTGCACAAATGGTCTGCCGGCACTCGCGCGTTGCTAACCCGTTTGATTGCGTGCTTGCTTTTTACAGTCTTCAGTACATTGCCGAGTCACAGGAAAAGTCCATGATATTTTTCAGAAATTGTTTTTCAATTCTTGAACCTGGCGGCGTTATCCTAGGCATTATGCCCAATGCCCATCGGCTTTTGATGGCGACACAGCATCCCGGTTCTCTTTTTGCAATTGAAGGCTTGCAGCAATTTACTGATAAGACTCTGACTTCTGGAGTTCCCTACACTTTCCAGATATCTGGGGAAGAAGCCTATCACGAATACACGCTACTGCTATCGGATATGATCCAGGCGATGGACGGACTTTTTGAAGTAAAGCAAATTACGTCAGTTTTGGATTTTCTGCTGCAAAAGGAAATTGAATTTCCGGAGCTCTGTGCGTCGCTGTTTTCCTGCATTGTCTGCAACAGGTTCATTGGCCCGGGTTCGCAGTGGAAATTTTCTCGCGACGAAATGTGTCTTGTTGATTTGTACGACATTGTTGTGCTCTCAAAAATAAGAAGCGTTTAATAAAGATCTTAATTCTTAGATTTTAAGCTTATATTATATATTTTATTAATAAAGATTTATGTATTTTATTTTAGGAGGTAGTTTAATTGGCGGCATTGCCGGAGGTGTTTTAAATCATTTTATGTCATCGTCGGCGCCGCAGCCGCTGTCGCTAGCGCCGCAGCCTGACTCTTCAAAAAAAGTTGCTTTTTCAGAAACCCCGGCTGACTTGACCGCTCCCGAACTTCCCCCAGATATTGCAAATAATCTAGAAAAAATTACACAGCTCTCATCGCCACAGGGCCGTGCCATCTGCCGGGCAATTGCTGAATTATGTCGCGAAATTGCCGTGGTGGCCAACCTAATTCCTTACGAAACAGAAGAGTCCAGCCCAGAGTTTAAAAAGATTGTGCACCGAAGTTGCTCAAGGCTCGCCGAGGCTCGGCTATTGCTCGACAAGCTTTACACCGTCGAGAGACAGCGCGCTGGAATGCTCGAGGAGTTTACGATTTACAAGACAACGCTGCAGGGCGAGCTCGACGGAATCGGCTCGAGCTTCAATAATTACATGACAAAGCACATTATGAGTGTTTAAAATTTCGTTTGCTACCACATGTGAATCTCCTTGTTCAGCTGGTTGGCGTTGGTGGCACACTGGTAGCCGGGCTGGGAGGCGGTGTAGGGAAGTTTTAGTGAGCAAAAGAGGGGGAATGCGGCGCAACTGGCACCGGGCGGCGCCATTGAGGCGACGTCGTAGCCGGAGCGGCCGGCAATTAGCACCCCGCCGGCTACGCAGTTTCCATCCACATTTACGATACAAGTTCCTGGTGTGTTGAGTGCGGCGGTGCGGTCAGGCAATGGGATTGTTGCGAGTCCAATTATCGATTCGCTCTGATTCATTGTATTTTTTTATTTGTGTTTTTATTAAAAAAAAAATTTAGTTTTTTTGTTTTCATTTTTGCAATGTCCTCGAAGCGTGATAGGTCGTCTTTTTCCACTCCTCTTCTTTCCAAGCGCCAGAAAGACGGGAACTCCGGTTACGTCCGGGAGCCAACCATCCAGGTGCGCGTCAACGACATTTCCATGCTGCACCAGCTTGTGCAAATTGGCTCCAGCGTTAGCCATACCAGCGAAATATCCATCCAGGAGAACCGTATGACTTTCCGCGGCATGGATTCGTCGCAACTCTCTTGCTACACTGCGCAAATTTCCGCCGAAACGCCCGACTTTCCGTTTTCTGCTACTGGAACTCACGGGCCTTTTTTTGTTGATTTGACTCTTGTTGAGCCTGCGATTAACATCAAGCTGTACGAAAAACTAAACCACTCGTCGTCACAGGATCTTGCCTACCTGCTTATCCGCATCAAACCCAACGAACGCATTTCTCTTTCAATGGCTGGACTGTCGGACCAGCGCATTTGCTACTCTGGTCGCCACCGAGTCAATCTTTTGGATTCGTCGCCAGTCAGCGTTGCCGTAGAGTCTTTGGTCTACACTGAAACCGTTAAATTTCCTGTTGATTACTTGAAGGCTATTTTAAATCAATTGTCGCAAATGAAATTTACTGAAGTTGAATTTTCAATATACAAGTCAATTGACGTTTCAACTGGCACTCATTCGGCTCTGCGTATCTTTGCCAAGAGTTTGCGCAACGAATGCGAGCACAATTTTTATTCGTCCGGACCTCCGAATTCCGAAATGTGCTTTTCCAGGGACTCAGCCTACCCGGAATCTGCTGGCGTTGGCACGGCGGTGGATCTTTCGGACATGAAGCTTATTATTTGCCAGACTTTTTTACTGGCTAATATTAGCAACGTTGTCAAACCCATGAAGGACCACGATGTGCGCTTTTCGTTTGCCATTGACCAGCCGCTGCTCATTCGCTCGGATTTTAATTCTAATTCGCAGTTCAAGTATTTCCTGTCGTTTGTGTACGTTGACGGCGACTCATCGTCGGACTTGCCGCCCATTCCCGAGGCTTTTGTTCCTCAGGGATCGTCTATTTCCGATGAATAAAATTTTAAACTTTTTATTGTTCTTTTTAAATTTTTATTATAAAATGACCCAACGCGGTAGCGGTAGTTCAACCTCAGAGTACACTATTTGCATCGACACTGTTAACCGGGACACTTCACTTTATCCCGACACAAATGACCTTGTACTTAACATTGACACTGCGCATTTGCGTCGTGGCGCTGTTCAATTATATGTAGGGTCTTTTGAGATGCCTGCTCCTCAATTTACCATTGAGGAAATGTGGCAAAACCTTTGGTTTGACGAAGGCATCCGAATTGCCGACGCAAATGCGGCCACTGCACCAATTGCTGCCGGGGCTACTGTTATAATTTCATCAAGCACTTCGGTCATCTACACTGCATTTCTTCCTCTTTTTCTTAACCCGATAGCGTCAATCACCGTTGTTTCCCCCACTCAGCTGAGTATTGTCACCCAATTTAATCACGCTCTAAACCTGAGGAGTTTTTGGGACCCGTTGAATCCTATTGCTTCACGGCTGCCTATCAAACTAATCGCCACCGGCCTCGTCGACTCTTCCGAGATAGAATTGACTGCTACAAACCCTAATTTTACAATTGTGAATGCCACAACCTTCACGCTAACCGTGGCCAGCACTGTAGGGTTCGGAGTACCCGCGACTGTCATTAATAACCGGGGTTACATCTACGCGCCGGCCATTGACTCGCCCGTGGCTCTTGTAACTTTGCTAAACGCCGCCCTTGCTCTGATCGGCTTTCTCGAGGGCGTATTCTTCTACGATCTGACAACATCAAGCTTCTCTTTTCGCACAAGCTTCTATAGCCAAATCGCGCAGCCAAATATGAACATCCGCTGCCCGAACGGTGTCCAAACGCCAGGCTTGCCGCCTGGCGTTTGCTTCATCGAGCCTGTGCTGTCCCCGGGCGAACGGTCGCTGCTCCAGTGCATGGGGTTTCTTGGGAGCCGCGTCTGCGCAAACACCCAGCTTCCCTCGGGCCAGTGGTACATCCCGGCGGAGACGTCCCAGCTTTGGCGGGGAAATATCAGTATCACCCCGGGGTTCTACGGGCCCCAGGACCTGACTCAGCTCGGCAGCGAAATTACAACCCAATTCAATAGGTTCTACGTTGACCCGGCCACGTGTGCACTAACGCCATCGGTCGAAAGGTTTCTTTTCAGCAATGCCGTGGGAAACTGCATAACTTTTGTGGTGCCCCCGGGCGGCTACACGCCAACGACGCTCGCCGCTTTTCTCCAGGCCTCGATGAACACCGCTGATCCTCAAAGCTTCCAGAACACCGCGGTCATCGGCTCCAATATATATTCGGTGTCCTGGATTCTCGCCGGGGCTCCGGCCGCGCCCAATGTGGGCTTCTTTTCGTTTGCGTGCAGCGGCGTCTTTGGCCTGGAGTTTGGCGACAGTGCTGGCCTCTCATCAATGCCGTCGCGCCTCGGATTCTCTAATGTTGCTTACCGCGCAGGCCCAGAATTTAGCGGAAAAAATATTACTATCTCGGAGCTGGGTTGCGGGGCTTTGAACGCCTACCTCAACAGCTACTACATCCAGCTACTGGCCAATAATGGCCGCCGCGGCTACCGCATCGAGCCGTCGCTGACACGGGCCGTGCCATTGCTAGTGATCTCGGCAATTGCTTTAACCACATTTACCGCTGGAAATGTTGCATTTGCCCACGGTTTTCAGGTGAATGATGTCATCACCATAAATTTCCCGGCAACAATTGGTCCAATATTTTCGCTATACACTGTCGTCACCGCGGTTATCGACGCATTCAATTTTACGGCGGCACTGCCGGTTGGCACAACACCAGCCCTCGTCCTTGGCGACGTTTTTGCCGCCCAGTTTGCCTACGATCCCTCGACCTTTAACATCTACTTCCCCCAGAGCCGCAACTTCAACGGAATCTACCCGCAAATCATTGGCTTCGACTACCTGGACCTGATGGCACCGGCTCCCTTCATTTCAACCACAACTGTCCAGCTTGAGCCGCCGCCATACCTGCTGCTCCAGATCCTGGACGTGAAGAGCTCGGCCTACATCCAGCACAACTACCTCGGCGACAACATCACCAATATCCTGGCAAAGCTCATCTTTTACCCGACGTACCAGATGCAGCGGCTCTACCCGATGTCGCTCAGCTTCAACGGCTCGGAAATAATCACCCAGCTGCATTTCCGCTGGCTCACGCCAAATCACCAGCTGTATCAGTTCCACAACCGCAACTGGTCCGGCACGCTGCAAGTCGTTGTCCTCGGAGACTCTCCGGCACTTGGCTGCGCCTAACGCATCGCAATAAAAACTCCAATTATTCCAATTACAATTGCTATTATAATTATGATTAAAGTCCATGGAACGGTCGATTTGCTTCCGTCGCTGCGCTTTTTCGCTTCGTTGCGCTGCACGCTGTTATTATTTTCCTCATTCTGTATCGCGGCTATATTTTCGGAGGCTTTGACCGCTTGTTGCTTGCCCTTAAACTCCGGCATAAAGCTAATGACTCCGCCAGCGCCATCAAACTTTCCGCTAAAAACCCCTTCCATCGCCGACTCCATATTAATATTCTGTGAGGGATTGGCCATTGCATGCATCCAGTACCCTCCGGTTCCCCAGGATGTTCCCCAGCTGTTGCGCACTATCCAGTAGGGGACTTCGATTGGGGGGCCGCTTTGCCCAGGAATCTGAATTTTTTTGGAGCCCCACCCAACAATAACTACCGCATGAAATCCTTCCGGGGGATTTGTTGCATCATCAACACCCTGGATGTAAACACCGTCGCTGTTTTGGTAGGGCGGATCTATAAAACTTCCATTTGAAGAGCTTTGGTTCTGAAAATCTTGGAAAATTTGAAATGCCGCTCCCACTGGCCCATTTAGGTATACTTCTTGCTTTATCGTTGTCGGGTCCTTTAATAATTTCACCGAATCTTTTTGCACGAAAACCCTGAATTCGCTGTCATTATTTGGCACATAATTGCATGCTCTGCACCGATTCATTGTTTCTGCGCATTCCTTGGTCCATAATTTATTCTGGCATGGCCTTTCTATTGTCTCGTAAAGTTCAAAAATCTTTTCGGGTTCAAGCATTCCCACGTTTTGTTCCGAACCGTGTGGCGTTATCCATGCGTTGCAGGAATCGGGAGTCATGCCGCCGCTCAGGGTTTTTGTCAGAAAATTAAAACTGGTGCCCAGGTCGGATCCATTGCAGCCCAGCATACAGCCGTTTTCTTCGTCGTTGGGGTTGTCCGGGTACAGGCATAGGTTACCGCATTCGGTCAGAAAATTAATTGAAAGCATGCTAATTGTAGGCTTTCCCTCATTAATTAAATTTATATTGGCCCGGTCCGTCAACGCCGTCGCCGTGCAACAGGCCCAGCAATTGCCGCAGCTGCCCTGGTCTACTGGCATTGTCAGCGTAAATTTTTGACCCTTGTCTTTTCCAAGGCGCTTGGCGACGTCGTCTGGGTTTCGCCAGTCAAACGTTACCGGAAGATCCGAGACGGGCGACGCCCGAGCAAGCGCCGCTATTGTGCTTGGGTTTATAAGTGGTGCCTTTTGATAGGGCCGCAGTTTTGAGGGCGGAAATGCGCGTCGTTCATTCATTATTTTATTATTTTATTAATTAAATTATTAAAAACAAATGTCTTTTAATGATTTGGTTTTTCCCGTTGCGCCACCTAAAAATTCAGTTTTAGCGGATCTTACATTTCCACCGGCACCAGCGGACTCGGGGATTCCTGAGCCCGAACCCAAACCAAGCCGCGAGGAACTGCTGAGGCGTTTAAAGGAAAAGCGACAAAATGCACCGGGACACCGGGCCCAGCGCGGCTCAACAAAATCAATGCCTCAGAACATTGCGGCGCTGTCGGCGCAACTGGCCGAGTACACAAAGATGGACGAGTCGGTAATTAAAAGTATGATTCAGGAAACGGGCGTTAAAAAAATGGCCAAAAATCCACTTAAATTTGCGCGCAAAGTGGCCGAGGCTTTGCCCGGCGTTAAAAGTTGATTAAATAATAAATTAATTAATTAATTTATTCATAATTAAAAATTTTTTTCCATGAAATAAAATATTCAATGGCTGCTGCTACTGCTGCTTTTAAGAAAGATGATCACGTAATAAAAATTTATCAACTCGATAAATTAAATAACAAAATAAATTTTTTAAATAAATTAGAAGGAATTTGCAATCGTAATATTGAATTTCCATTAAAATCATTAAATGCAAAATTAAAAGAAATTTTAGGTGATGAAATTATCGATGTAATTAATCCAAAAGATAATAAAAATGTTAATTTAATGACTATAGGAAAAGATGGCAATTTATATAATTATAAAAATAATAAAAAAGGCACTGTTGTAAAAATAGAAGATAAATATTACCAAAAAATAAGCGATGAAGGAAATAATTGGAATTACATTATACCGAAAACGCCTTTAAATAGTACTGATATTAGTAGTAGTAAGACAATAAACAATCAAATTTTAAAATTTGAAACGCTAGATTTAATAAGTCAATTTAGTACAAAAGGAAAAAATATAAATAATACTTTTGTATCAATTTTATGTAATAAAAATAAAATTAATGAAATATTAGCATTTTCTATTTTTAGTAATAAGGACAATAATATTTTTATAGACGCTGCTTGTGGAAAAAATAGAAATGGTGAATATTTACTTAATAATATGTTTGACTATTTTAAAAAAAAAAATTTTGAAACAATAAAATTAACAGCTCTTCCTTTGGTTTACAATATATGGAAGTCCAAATATAATTTTACATATAAAGATGAAGACAATAATTCTTCTCAAATTGATGATAATAAAATAACAGCCTTTATAGAAAATAATTTAAAATATTTTTACAAATCAAGTTTAATTTGTAATGTTGTTTCTCCTAAAGAAAAAATTTTTAATAACTCTTTACCAAGTAATTTTAATGTTAATTATTCTGTTGATGGAATTCCTATGGAATTAAATCTCACTAATCTTAAAAATTTAGAAAATGATATAAAAATTCCAGTGGAAATTCCAAATAAACAAATAAATTATTTTAAAACAAAAGGCTCATATAATAATTTAGAAATAACAAATTTTTTAAATTCAAGAGCTTCGTCACCAGCTCAATCTCCGCCATCACCAGCACCTTCATCATCAGTTTCACCAGCGCCTTCGCAAGCCGCAGCCTCATCATCAAAATCACCAGCAGTTTCGCCAGCTTCGCCAGCTTCACCATCATCAGTTTCGCCATCAGTTTCGCCAGCTTCACCATCATCAGCTTCGCCACAAATCAAATTATCAGCTCCGCCAGCGTCTGTCATTCTTCAACCTAGACCAAAGATGGAAAAAGATGAATTAACTGCAATAGTTAGTAAATTGGAAGCTAATGGAATCCTTATAAATTACGGGAATATCCTAAAATATCGGGACGTTAATATGAGGAGCTCATCTACCGATTCAAATAATATTTGTTTGTGGAATTGTCAGAGACAGACACGAAGTCAAGAAGTTAAAAGTACTGGTTTTGTAAATTATTCACAATGTGAATTTAAAAACCGCCACTTAATTTTAGATACTGAATTTTATAAACTGCTTTGTAATGTTATAATTGAAACATCCGGTGATAATAATAATTATGATTTTATCATTAACCATAATACAGAAAATTTTACACTCTGCCACAATCACATTAAACAATTTTTGAGAGTTAAGATGATTTTTTCAGGTAAAAAAACAGGAAACGAAATACAAATAAAAAATTTATGGGAAAGACTAACGAAAAGTGTAATTTGTTATTATAAAAACCCGCTGTTTGTAAACGGAACGTTTCACAAAGATTTGGGAAACTTTATTAAAAAAAGTAATGATAGACGCTTAAAAAACTGCTATTTTGAAATAGAGAATAAAAATGGAAAAGAGCTTTCTTCTCACTTTGAAGTAAAAGCGCTTAGAAACATTCAAAAAGGTGAAATTCTTTATTTTTAATATTTTTTAGTTAATAATAAAATTTATAATGGCAAATTTAACAAAACAAATCAAAAATTCTTATAAAAAAAGAAAATCAAGCAGAGGAAAAAAATCAGCTACAAAAACAGCAGCGCCGGTACAAAAAAAAACAACAGCACCAGCAGCAGCACCACCAGCAAAAAAACAAACACCGCCAAAAACAAAAGCAACAGCACAATCAAAAGAAAAAACAACACCAAAAAAATCAGCAGCGGCAAAAGCGAAAGC
>Ga0209443_1002215_pt1 | contig 11581 bp, 10 predicted proteins | sample LauGreBMM110DCMD_2_FD_187571 | JGI IMG/M metagenome (GOLD analysis project Ga0209443, IMG submission 187571) | Freshwater lake microbial communities from Lake Michigan, USA - Su13.BD.MM110.DCMD (SPAdes) (version 2) | ecosystem: Environmental > Aquatic > Freshwater > Lake | place: Lake Michigan... | reverse complement strand
CAGAAGAACTCACTCTAGCTCCAGCAGGAGTATTAGGCTCTTTGTCAAGGTAATCAGGAACGCCGTCTGCATCAGAATCTTTCAGCATGTCTTTGATGCCGCTGATTTGAGTAGCCAACTCTTCTTTAGTAGCATATTTGTTTGCTGCAATAAACCAGTCTGCATGCTGTGCCTGCTTACCGAGATAGATGTTAATTCCTAAAGTACCAGTCCACCAAGTACCATTAGTACCGTAGTAGCCATTATTTGTAGCTGCATTAGCCATTGTTGCAGGAAGAATTGCTGTTTTGCCATCGAATGTTATGGTTTGACGCCCATTTAAAATTGTAGAAACATCTCCTACTAGAGCAACCTTCTCTGAAAGTTTGATTTGGGGAGTAATACCAAAAATCATGTTATACACTCGGTCATTAAAGTAGTTGTATTGGTTAAGTTCTGGATTCACCACTCCAATACCTCCGCCCATGTGTAGTAACATTCCAAGTTTGCTGGAAAATGATTCAAAATTCATGATTCTTCCAACATTTGCTACACCTTGAAGGTTTAATCGGAAATATTTGGTGTCGAACTTCCCGATCGTTCCCTTTACTTCTTGGAATGAACCAAAACCATAGTCCAACTTGGCTCCAACCTTCTCATTGAACATGTAGCGTACCCCTAGATCCGCGTGTCCTAAATTGAGTGTTGGAGAAAGAAAACCAGCAGTTAAAGGGGCCATTGGCTTATTGAAGCCGGCGGTGGCTTCTAGAGACCACTTGTTGAACTCCTGTGCATTGGCAGCGATGGCCATTGAACCGGATAAAAGGACAGATAATATAAGTTTTTTCATGACAAAAAATTTTTGTTTCGAATGATGAGGTTTGGTGAATCTGATTACAAAGATATACGCTTTTTATTTACTGCAAAATTAAACGATTTATTTAAATAACAAGGCTTTAACAAATTTGTTTCCTATTAATTATGGCCTTATTTCGTGTTTCTTTTATCATATTCTATGCCAATTAATGATTTTCTAAAAGAATTGCTTTTGATTCCCTCCGTTTCTGGGGATGAATCTGAGGTAGCATTAAGTCTTTTGAACTGTATAAATCAACGTAAAAGTAAATGGAAGGCTGTTCCTGAGATTTTTCATGGGGATAAATTTCATGATTGCATTCTCTTGCGATTTGGGACACCGCGTACTGCTGTTTTTGCTCATGTAGACACAATAGGCTTCATGGTTCGCTATGCCAATCAATTGATTCCTGTGGGTGGTCCTGAGCTTATTCCAGGCACTCGGCTGGTTGGAAGGGATAGTTATGGGGAGATTTCTTGTAATTTGGTGGTGGAAGGGGAAGCCCTTTTTCATGATTTCCCAAGAAAAATAGATCGAGGGACTCGACTTTCATTTGCTCAGGAGATTCGTATTGATTCGGAATTTATTGAAGCGGCATACTTGGACAATCGACTGGGTGTATTTTCCGCCTTACAGCTCTGTGAAACGCTAGAAGACGGATGGGTGGTCTTTACGACTTACGAGGAGCATGGAGGAGGGAGTATGCCTTTCTTACTTCAATTTATCCAAGCTACAGCCCCAGTCAAGCAAGCGCTGATCTCCGATATCACCTGGATTACGGATGGCGTTCACCACCACGAAGGAGTCGTGATTTCTATCCGAGATAAATTCATTCCCCGAAAAAAATTCATTGATCGAATCATTCAGCTGGTTCAGCAAAGCGGTATCCCGTTTCAATTGGAAGTCGAAGCGTATGGAGGAAGTGATGGTCGTGAAGTTCAGTTTTCCCCTTTTGCCATGGATTGGTGCTTTATTGGTGCGGCCGAAGATCAGGTGCACAGTCCGGATGAAAAGGTTTCACTTCGAGACTTGGAGTCCATGGTGCAAGTGTATCAGTACCTGTTAAAAGAACTCTAATTTCAATCATGAAGAAGATTCAGATAAAAGACAAAACTTTTGAAACCTACCTAACGGAAGAGCAAATTAAACAGCGAATCAAAGAATTAGGGGTTCAAATAGGAGATGATTTTAAAGGAGAAGAGTTGGTGCTTTTAGGTGTCCTCAATGGCTCCTTTGTGGTGATGGCAGACTTAGTTAGAGCAATCCCTATACCGCTTACCTGTGAGTTTATTAAAATTTCATCCTATTCTGGCATGGAATCAACGGGTAAGGTGATGGAAGTAATTGGAATTCCACCTTCAATTGCTTCGAAAAATGTGCTAGTTGTAGAGGATATTGTCGATACGGGCAACAGCATGGCCTATCTCATGAGGCAGTTAGCAGCTTTTAAGCCAAAGCGCATTGCAATTGCTACCTTGCTCTTCAAAAAAGAGGCTTTTTTGTTTAATTATCCTTTAGATTATGTTGGTTTTGAAATTCCGAATAAATTTGTGATTGGATTTGGTCTCGATTACGACGGTGAGGGTCGTAACTTTCCAGATATTTATCAGCTAAGTATCCCCTAAACTAGTTCCCCTATGCTTAATCTTGTTTTGTTTGGACCTCCAGGTGCTGGCAAAGGTACTCAGAGTGAAAAAATTATTGATGCCTATGGATTGACTCACCTATCTACAGGGGATTTATTTCGAAAGCATCTTGGCGAAGGAACAGCACTTGGGACATTAGCAAAAGGGTATATGGATCAAGGTCATTTGGTTCCAGATGAGGTAGTGATTCAAATGGTGGAACAAAAGATTGAAAGTAACCAAGATAGCCAAGGTTTTATTTTTGATGGCTTCCCCAGGACGACTGCCCAGGCAGAGGCTTTGGATGCGATGCTACATAAAAATGGGATGCATATTTCAGGAATGATTGCCCTAGACGTCCCTAAAGCAATTTTAATGGAGCGAGTTCTTGAAAGAGGAAAAACTTCAGGCCGAGTGGACGATCAGGAAGAAACGAAAATAAATACCCGAATTCAGGTTTACTTAGACGAAACCTTACCAGTAGCGGCCTACTACGAAAAACAGGGCAAATTCCATCAAATCAATGGCGTAGGAAAGATTGAAGAAATCTTTAACCAGATTACTGCCGTAATTGATGGGTACTGATCTCTAGCATTTATTAAATTTGTATTTCCAAGACTTGGCTAGGCTCTAGGGCTTAGCCTTTTTTCTTTTTCTATCTATGGCTGACTCTAATTTCATCGACTACGTAAAATTTTGTTCCAGATCTGGAGCAGGTGGCGCTGGTGCCATGCATTTCCGGAGGGAAAAGCATGTGCCTAAAGGGGGACCTGATGGCGGAGATGGCGGTCGTGGAGGACATATAATATTGAGGGGGACCACACAAGTTTGGACTCTCCTTCACCTCAAATACAAAAAGCACGTGATTGCAGAACCTGGAAAAGGAGGAGATGGTGGCCGTAGAACAGGGGCAGATGGGAATGATATGATCTTGGAGGTTCCTCTTGGTACTGTGGCTAAGGATGCAGAAACAGGAGAAAAGAGATTTGAAATCACCGCTGATGGCCAGGAAATAATCCTTACCAAAGGAGGGCGTGGAGGATTAGGAAACGACCATTTCAAATCTTCCACCAATCAGGCGCCGCATTATGCGCAACCTGGGGAAGAGGGTATTGAGGAATGGATTATTCTCGAATTGAAATTGCTTGCTGATGTAGGTCTGGTAGGCTTCCCAAATGCGGGTAAATCCACGCTACTCTCTTCGATTTCTGCAGCTAGGCCTGAAATTGGAGACTATCCATTTACGACCCTTGTACCAAATCTGGGGGTTGTAAGCTATCGAGATGACAAATCTTTTGTGATGGCGGATATTCCTGGAATTATTGAAGGAGCAGCTGAAGGAAAGGGTTTAGGAATTCGATTTTTGAGACATATCGAGCGCAATTCCATCCTACTATTTTTAATTCCCGCCGATGCGAAGGATATCGGAGATCAGTATCGAATTCTGCTGGGAGAGCTACGCAAATACAATCCCGAACTTTTGGATAAAAAGCGCTTGCTTGCTATTTCTAAGGTAGATATGCTGGATGAGGGCCTAATGAAAGAAATGGAAAGAGAGATCCCGAAGGATCTTCCGTATGTGTTTATTTCCTCCATTAGCCAATACAATTTGGAAAAACTAAAGGATTTAATTTGGCAGGCCATCCACTCCTAAATCCGTCACTTTGTCAGCATTGATGGTCTGGCAAAATCCTTGTTAGTTCAAAAAAAGCCAACTACGATCGATATACCCATGGAAAATAAAAATCAAGAACAACAAGAGGCGGAATTGAAGCTCGATGAAACGCAATTGGAGGAGAATAGCGAAGAAATAGGAGATTCTGCTGAAGAAAATGACCAAAGTCAGGAAGAAAAACTAACTGCTGAAGTAGCTGAACTAAAGGAGAAGTACCTTCGGCTCTATTCTGATTTTGAAAATTTTAGAAAAAGAACGGCTAAAGAGCGAATTGATTTAATTAAAACAGCCTCAGAAGAGGTTTTGAAAGATCTTATTCCAGTGGTAGATGATTTTGAGCGCGCGACTAAAGCAGCTGAAAAGGAAGTAGATACACTAAAAATTCAAGAAGGAAACCAGCTAATTTTCCATAAACTGGTGAAAATTCTTGAATCCAAGGGTTTGAAACCCATGGAAGAATTGATTGGACAGCCGTTTAATCCTGACACTCAGGAGGCGATTACTCAAATTCCGTCGCCAAGCCCAGAGTTTAAAGGAGCAGTGGTAGACGTGGTTGAAAAAGGCTACTTCTTGGGCGAAAAGGTTGTTCGATTCGCCAAAGTAGTAATTGGAGCATAACAGAATTATGGCAAAAAGAGACTATTACGAGGTACTTGGAGTTTCTAAATCTGCTAGTGCAGACGAGATCAAGAAAGCCTATCGCAAGCTTGCGATTCAGTACCACCCTGACAAAAACCCAGATAATCCTGAGGCTGAAGATAAGTTTAAGGAAGCAGCCGAAGCGTATGAGGTGTTGAGCAATCCGGAAAAGAAGCAGCGTTACGACCAATTTGGCCATCAAGGCATGGGAGGAAACGGCGGCTATGGCGGCGGTGGGATGAATATGGAGGATATATTCTCCCAGTTTGGTGACATCTTCGGCGGTGGCGGCGGCGGCTTTGGTTCTTTCTTTGGTGGCGGTGGCGGTAGACGTACCAAAAAAGGAACGAACCTACGCGTGAAGTTGAAGCTTACCCTTAGCGAAATTGCGAACGGTGTAGAAAAGAAAATTAAAGTTAAAAGGCAGGTGGTTGCCCCGGGAGTGACCTTTAAAACCTGTTCTGCCTGTCAAGGAAATGGTCAAGTAAAGAAAGTTGTCAATACCATGTTGGGCCAAATGGTCTCTGCTAGTACCTGTGGGGTATGTGGAGGTTCAGGGCAGCTGGTAGACAAAAAACCTGAAGATGCAGATTCACGAGGCCTTCTATTGAAAGAAGAAGTAATTTCCATCACTATTCCAGGCGGAGTGGGTGAAGGTATGCAACTCAGCATGTCTAGTAAAGGAAACGAAATGCCTGGAGGGATACCGGGAGATTTATTGATTGTCATCGAAGAGGCTGAGGATGGGATTTTCCAAAGGGAAGGCAACAATGTCATCTATGACTTACATATTTCTTTTATTGAAGCTGTCTTGGGCGATTCGGTAGAAGTGCCTACCCTCGATGGAAAAGTAAAAATCAAAATTGACCCAGGTACCCAAAGTGGAAAAATGCTCCGCCTCAAGGGCAAGGGAATTAAAGATATCAATGGATATGGGAGAGGTGACCAATTGATTATGGTCAATATTTGGACGCCTACCTCACTTTCAAAAGAGGAAAGAACTGTTTTGGAAGGATTGAAGCAGTCCGAAAATTTCAAGCCCGATCCTGGAAAGCAGGATAAATCCTTCTTTGATCGGATGAAAGAGTTTTTTTAAAAAAATGGAAAGCCAGAGTTAAGCTCTGGCTTTTTTTATATTTTTAAAAAACCTTTTATGGTCTGCTCCGTACCCTAATGCTATGCTTAAAAAATTGTGCCTTTTTCTTTTCCTTATACCCACTACAGGGGGTTGGGTATGTGCACAATTTGTAAAGGAATATCGGGTGGCTGAAAAGGTTGGAATTGAAGAGGTGAGTTTAAATTTTAGTTCCTACAAAAGCGAAACTCAAGTGAAGCGGAGTGTTGGGATGGATCCTCTACTGATACATGGACACCTTTTGCAAGCAAATATTCTCCCCGATTTTCGATCCTCGACTTCAAATAATAGCGTAATAGCGAGCTTGGTTCATAAGAATATTGAATCGGACAACCTTGGCAAAAGCATCACTTCCAAATTATTCTCCACTTCCACGGGCTTTGATCACAGTTGGGATGTAGGACTTACCAGTAGCTATGTCTACGACCTTGATTTTAATCTCGGGATGGGTACTGCAGATTTTGATCTTGCGCAGCTGGCAGTCACAGCGCTAAAAATCAAAAGTGCCAGTGCGGATGTGTTCATCCATTACAGCGCCAATACACCTAATGCTGTCCTAATGGACACCTTGTTGGTTACCCTCAACATGGGAGCGGTTGACCTACATCAAGCCCAGCTGACACAAGCAAAAAAGGTGATCATCGAAGTAAATTATGGACAGATAAATTTGAATTATGGGCTGCCTCAGTCCATTAAAGGGCAAGTGATCGCAGCAGTGGGCGGTGGGACCATTTACTTAAAGCTTCCTCCTGAATCTAGTCCTGTCAAGATCCGAATGAAGACCACTCCGCTTTGTCGAACTTTTTTACCGGATTATTTAAGAGCGATTGGGGACGATACTTTTGTAACCAAAGGCTATTCCGCCTCAGATCCTAGGCTCCTAGAGTTTGTTTTGGATGTAGGGGTAGGCTCTATTACTGTCGAGTAATATGTTAGAAATCCGCCAACTCAACAAAAATTATGGGAGCCACAGGGCACTAACGGACCTAGACTTAGTGGTTCCAGAAGCGGAAATTTTTGGTTTACTCGGGCCCAATGGCGCAGGTAAGACTACGCTTATTCGAATCATCAATCAGATCATTGAGCAAGATAGCGGGGAAGTGATCTTGGATGGGCAACAGTTGTCGGGCGAGGCCATTCGTAAAATTGGATATCTCCCAGAGGAGCGAGGTCTGTATAAAAAGATGGGGGTTTGGGATCAGCTGATTTATTTTTCTAGGATTAAAGGGCTGACTGCATCTGAAGCAAAGCAGCGGGTGAACTATTGGCTGGAGAAATTTGAAATCTCTTCCTGGAAAAACAAGAAAATTGAAGACCTGTCCAAGGGTATGGCTCAGAAAATTCAATTTATTGCGACAGTCATTCATTCCCCTCGAGTATTGATTTTGGATGAACCATTTTCTGGCTTTGACCCAGTAAATGCCGCGATTCTAAAAAATGAAATTCTAGAGCTAAAGCAAGGAGGCACTACCATTTTGCTGAGCACCCACCGAATGGAGTCTGTAGAGCTACTTTGTGATCAAGTAGCGATGATCCATAAATCAAAGAAAATTTTGGATGGGAGCATCCGAGAGATAAAATCCAGGTTTAGGCCCATGGAAATCCGCGCTAGTCTTCAGCACCTCAACCAAGAGCTACCACCTGCCTGGAAAATTGAGCCTTCGGAGGAGGGGAAAGTAGATCTTTTGATTCCGCTAAACGGCCAATCTCCCAATCAATTGCTTCACGAATTGATGGCTTTTGGGGAGGTGATTTCTTTTCAGGAGCGTTTTCCGAGTATGGAAGAAATTTTTATCCAACAGGTAAATGCCAGTGCTCATGCATAAGGTTTTCCTAGTGATCCAAAGAGAGTATTTGGCGAGGGTCAAGAAAAAATCCTTTCTAGTTGCCACCTTACTCACACCACTGATTTTTCCTGCGATCATGGCGATTTTTGTATGGATAGCGGTAGAGGAAAAAGAAAACCAATCCCTACGAGTGATTGAAGTTGTGGACGAAACTGGGCTATTTTTTATGGAAAGTTCAGATCAATATGCTTTTAGCGCCTCGGCAAAGAACTTAGAAGAGGCAAAAGCCTTGGTCAATAAGGGGGAGCGTTATGGAGCTTTGTATATTCCCAAAATGGAGCTGTCGGCTCCGGAGGGAATTCAATTTTATGGTTTAGAAAATCCAAGCACGGCATTGGTTGGCTATTTGGAAGTTTCACTTAAACGGAAAATTGAGGATCAGAAACTCTATGCAAAGGGAATAGATCCTAAGGTATTGAAGGAGATTCGGACTGAAGTAACCGTGCAGGCGCTCACGCTTGGGGATGCTGGGGAAGAAAAAGTGACAGATGCAACCGTGAATTATGCACTTGGATTTTTATCGGGCATCTTGATTTACCTTTTCATTTTCATCTACGGCAACCAGATTATGCAGGGGGTTATAGAGGAGAAATCCACACGGATTGTGGAAATTTTGGTTTCTTCACTACGGCCATTTCAGCTCATGATGGGAAAAATAGTGGGTATTGGAGCGGTGGGTCTAACCCAGTTTTTAATTTGGGTGCTTCTAGTTGGTACACTTTCTTCTCTGGTGATGGGTGTGTTGGGCATGCAAATGCCCCAGCAGCAGGCTATGGAAATGGCAAATCCGGAGCTGATGGCAGCAACACCTGATACGGGGGAATTGGGGGTGATACTTCAGGTTATCGACGGGATTGATTTTGTGTCTTTGGTGGCTGCCTTTGTGTTTTATTTTCTGGGAGGGTATTTGTTATATGGGGCCCTATTTGCAGCAGTAGGCGCTGCAGTAGATTCACCTTCAGATGCCCAGCAATTTATGCTTCCCATTACTATTCCTTTATTGATTGGGTATATGGGCTTGTTTGTTTTTGTACTCCAAGATCCAAGTAGCAGCACTTCGTTCTGGCTTTCAATCATTCCTCTTACCTCACCGATTGCGATGATGGGTAGGATTAGCTATGGTGTTCCGTTTTGGGAATTAGCCTTATCGATGGGCTTGCTGGTGCTCGGCTTTTTCGGGACTACTTGGCTAGCTGCAAAAATTTATCGAATTGGCATTTTGATGCATGGAACCAAGCCTTCTTACAAGACTATTTGGAAATGGGTCAAGAGTACTAATTGATATTGTACCCTTATGGTGCATGTTAGAATTATTCCGAAGGGAAGTAGTTGGTTCTCCAAGAAAGCCTTATTTTTCCTGAGCTAGAGATACTTTTATTTTCATTCTTTAGTTACTAGTATGATACACCAGCCTTGCGAATGAAAAACCGTTTTCAGGATATAGCCTCAATTGACTTCTATCAAAACAAAAAGTTAGTGAAATGGCTGATTTTTTTAATCTCTCTTTTGCTGGGGCTGGGATCGATAGGATATACTCACCGACTTGTGGAGGAACTGCGAGAGCGTGAAGACAGGCAAATTCGTGTATTGTCAGCGGCCTTAGATTATGCAGCCACTACTTCAGAGAATCTGACCTTTATCAATCAAGAGATTATTCAGCAGAACTATTCATTTCCCATCATCATGGCCGATGAGCAAGGGAATCCGATTGACTTTAGAAATATAGCGTTCAAGAATAGTAGGAATCAGGCAGATTCCATGCAGGTTCTGAAAGAGGAGTTGTTGGAAATGCAGGAGGATTATCCTCCGATTGTGCTGCAAGAAGCAGCTATTCGGATTTACTACCGGAATTCTGAGTTGCTGACCAACTTGAAGTATTATCCCTACATCCAATTGGCGGTGATTTTACTTTTTGGTCTCCTGGTATATGTTGTCTTTAATCAAAGCAAGCTTTCAGAGCAAAATCGGGTATGGGCTGGGTTAACGAAGGAAACTGCGCACCAGTTGGGTACGCCTATTGCCTCGCTGATGGCCTGGATGGATTACCTAAAAAATTCTCCTGTTTGGGATGAAAACCAGGAAATCATTCAGGAAATGGACAAGGATGTGACCAAGCTTCGGGTAGTCACGGAGCGATTTAGTAGCATCGGGAGTAGACCTGTGATCCAGCCAGAAAATGTTTATGAAATTATCGAAGAGGGGGTCTCCTACCTGAGGCCTCGGATTTCCACTAAAGTAGATTGGGAGATCCAAGCTGATTCCAAGGATTTAGTCGCCTTGTTAAACAAGCCACTTTTTGATTGGGTGATTGAAAATGTTTGCAAAAATGCGGTGGATGCAATGAAAGGAAAAGGAGTGATTCGCATTTCGCTTTTCCAAGACAATGACAAATTTGTGGGTATTGATATCAGCGATACAGGGATGGGGATTGAGAAAATGAAGTTCAAAAAAGTGTTTACCCCAGGATTTTCCTCCAGAAAAAGAGGCTGGGGACTAGGCCTCACCTTATCCAAGCGTATCGTGGAGGGCTACCATGGCGGGAAGATTTTTGTCAAGCAGTCTGAACTAGGAAAAGGCACTACTTTTCGCATTCTACTCCCAGTTCCTTTGTTGGAAGGAACTCCCTTCAAAAGCAAAGGAATGTGGGATGGGGTTTGAGCAATTAGCTGAAAACTAGCAGCTGCAAAATGCCTGTAGCAAAGGATAAAGCTGCTGAACTGCAACTTAAAAAAATGGGGTTCATTCATTTTTAGCTACCTTTGCTGCCTGAATTTTAGCTGTAATGAGTTTATCAACCGAAATTAATAAACGTAGGACCTTTGCAATCATTGCTCACCCGGATGCTGGGAAGACTACCTTAACCGAAAAATTGCTGCTTTTTGGAGGGGCGATACAGACGGCAGGAGCAGTAAAATCAAACAAGATTGATACGGCTACCAAGTCTGACTGGATGGAAATTGAAAAGCAGCGAGGGATTTCCGTTGCAACTTCGGTGATGGGCTTTGAGTACAAGGACATCAAAATCAATCTCTTAGATACTCCAGGTCACCAGGATTTTGCAGAAGATACCTACCGAACCTTGACTGCTGTGGACTCGGTTATCATGGTGATTGACTGTGTCAAAGGAGTGGAGATCCAAACTGAGAAGCTGATGGAAGTTTGCCTCATGAGGAAAACCCCAGTGATATGCTTTATCAATAAACTGGACCGTGAGGGTCGTGACCCTTATGATTTATTGGATGAGGTGGAGGCCAAGTTGAAAATAAAAGTTCGCCCACTTTCCTGGCCCATTGGGATGGGAAAGGGATTTAAAGGGGTCTATAATTTATACGAGAAGAAGCTCAACCTATTTACGCCTTCGCAGCGGAAGTTGAGTGACGATCGGCAGGTGTTTGAAAATCTAGATGATCCCCAGTTGGATGCATTGATTGGCCCGGGCAATGCAAATCAGCTCCGCGAAGATGTAGATTTGATCGAAGGAGTGTATCCTGACTTTGACGTGAATGACTACTTAGAAGGGAAAATTGCCCCTGTATTTTTTGGTTCTGCCGTGAATAATTTCGGGGTGAATGAAATGTTGGACACCTTTATCCAGATTGCTCCGATTCCTCAAAGTAGGGAAACGGATATTCGAAAAGTAGCGCCTGAGGAATCCAAGTTTTCAGGTTTTGTGTTTAAGATCCATGCCAACATGGATCCCAACCACCGGAACCGAATTGCCTTTTTGCGAATTTGTTCGGGGAAGTTTGAGCGGAACAAGCCTTACAATCACGTGCATGGACCGAAGCCCCTTCGTTTTTCCAATGTGACTCAGTTCATGGCGCA
>Ga0209443_1002212_pt1 | contig 11586 bp, 10 predicted proteins | sample LauGreBMM110DCMD_2_FD_187571 | JGI IMG/M metagenome (GOLD analysis project Ga0209443, IMG submission 187571) | Freshwater lake microbial communities from Lake Michigan, USA - Su13.BD.MM110.DCMD (SPAdes) (version 2) | ecosystem: Environmental > Aquatic > Freshwater > Lake | place: Lake Michigan... | reverse complement strand
CTACTCTATAGGAAGGGCTTACTACCACCGCTGCATATTCACCACAATGTGAAATTGAAAAATGATACGCTTCGTTTTCTAAAAAAGGTTTTCTAGTATCGGCGATTCGAATGAGCTCGTAAGGGAAATCTGGAAATAACTGTTGTAATAAAAATCTGCCCGCCAAATGTTGCCTTCTTTTATTTGGATGTGAAATTTCTTGTTGCAAAGGCACTTTTTGTAAAAAAAATTCTTCCGGCTCAGTGATGTGCCAAACACCTAATTTTGTAGTGTCGTTGATATTTTGTTGATAAACCAGCGGCATGAAACGGCGATTAATTTTAGATTACAGGAATTTGAATGAATATTTGCATTCGAAATTCAATTGACAAATTTTATAATAAACCCTTAGCAAAGTAACGCATAAAACATTTAAACCAATTAACCTGATATGATCCTGAGCGACAAGAGAATTTTAGAAGAAATAGAAAGCGGTACTATCAAAATAGTACCCTACAAAAGAGATTGTTTGGGTAGCAACAGCTACGACGTTCATTTGGGCAAATCATTGGCTACTTACACCAACAAGGAATTAGATGCCAAGAAGCACAATACCATTGAGCATTTTGATATACCAGAAGAGGGTATTTTATTATTGCCTCATGAATTTTATTTAGGGGTTACCGAAGAATATACGGAGACACATGCACATGTTCCTTTTTTGGAAGGCAAATCTAGTACAGGCAGACTGGGCATAGATATTCATGCAACCGCTGGTAAGGGCGACGTAGGTTTTTGTGGTAACTGGACCTTAGAAATTTCTGTGAAGCAACCAGTTAGGGTTTATGCTGGAATGCCAATCGGTCAGCTGATCTATTTTCCTGTAGATGGCGAGATTGAAGTAAAATACAATGAAAAGAAAAATGCAAAATATAGTGGTCAGCCCAATAAGCCGGTAGAGAGCATGATGTGGAAAAATAGTTTTTAATTTATTTACGCGAAGATCTCAACTATTTGCGCAAATTTTTTATAGAAGTACTTCAACCGCCAAATTACCAAAGCGATTTTAGTAACTGTTGTTCTTCTGCCTTATCGGTATCCATATTTCCTCTTCTGATAAAGGGTCGTTGTTTTTGTACTTGTCGCCCAACACCTCAAAATGTGGCCTATCGTCCAAAATATAGTCCGAACTTGGTAACCACGATTCTAAAATGTATTTAAAAATTGAATTGTCTGTACTTAACCCTTTATAGTCAAAAACTGCATAAAGACCACTTGATAAAATAAAAGTTTCCATTTCGTTTGGCAAGTTGTCAAAGTCTGCAACCTCAACTGCCGCCCATCTTTCAAATTCATTCGTCGGTTTGAAGTCTGCAAAATGTGTTTGTTTGTAAACAACCATTGAAATTAAATCATTCGTCAAATTGTTAGTGATTTCATTTCGTCTAGGGTTGAAACTTTTCCACAGTTCGGCAATTTGATAAATAGCAAAACTCATTGTTAGTCGCTTTCCAACTAATTTCTTTTCGTTTAATATTTCAATCCTTGGCGTCATTTTTGTATATCAATATCATATTTTTCTAAAAGACCTGAAACGCCCAAAATAGAAAATTTCGCTTTCTTAATTCGGTTATTTTCTGGATCAATTGAATAATTGTAAGAAGTTCGAAAGTCTACTTTTTCGAGTATTGTGTGATCAAAAATTGCTTGTATCAAATTGCAGTTATCAAACACCACACTGGTGAGGTCGGCTTCTGCAAAGTCGGTTTCTTGTAGTTGCGAGTTTTTGAAAATCGTCTTTTTGATTTTCGTTTTGTAAAATGAACAATGATTAAGTTGACAACTGTCAAACGAAAATGAAAGCCCAAACTCGTTACAACTGTCAAACCGAAGTCCCAACATTTTGCAGTCTTTGAATTTCACGTCCCTAAAAACTATCTTGTTGAGGTTTGCTAGGCTTAAATTACAACCGTTGAATGTGCAATCAATAAATTTAAATTCTGAAAGATCAGTTTCGGCAAAGTTGCAATTATTAAATATGCAGTTTTCGTATTCGCCTTTTGTCAGCAAATCGCTTGTTTCAATTTTTTTGTCTTCAATAAATATTTCTTTCATTTTCTATTCTTTCATTTGGGACGATGTCGTGTTAAACTTTTAGTTAATTATTAATTTATAGCCCCTTTTATTACAATCAATCCATATCCAAACAAAATGGCTAAACTATTTAGTTCACCCTCAAAAAGTAGTAAGAACCCACTCAGCAAGGCCCTTGAATAAAAAGTGCTAGAAATATAAAATATCAGACGTTAAAAAATCAAGGCTGTTCGAGCCGGCATACTATCTAATTTAATTTACTCTACCGGCGAGTTCCTTGATTTTAGTCCGCCGCGGCGGATTGATTTTTTTTGTTACTTTTTTGCATCAAGGCAAAAAAGTAAAAGGACTCTATTACGGACGGTATATCAAACTTACATAGATATCCTTATTTTACTAAAAAGCAAGACGAATTGCAAAGTTATTAATCATTTGACTGATTATATGGTGGTTCTTTATCGATTCATTTTGATCAAAAGCTTTTTCTAATGGGCGCTTATCACTTTTTGAGGGTCGACTATTTATATTTTTCCAAACTTTTTATAATAAGCAATCACAAAACTAGTAACTTCTTCATAACTCAAAATCCCAGATGGCTGCTGATTGTTTTGCAAATAGGCTCCGTAAACCCATCTTACAATTGGCTCTACTGGATTTCTATGACGTTTATAAAATTGCCTCAAATTTTTTAAATCCGACTTTACAGCAGGTAGTAACTTTTTACCAAACTCTTTTGCAGCCAATGAATCAGTGTAAAATAAGTTGCTGTTAGCGTATATAAAAAGTTCAAGATAGGCCGAATATTGAAAGTCAGGATCTTTAGAATTTGAAGCTGCCAAATAACCAACAAAATTAGCCTCACTCTCTTTGGCATAACCCAACTGATGGGCAATTTCGTGACAATTGGTAAATGGTTGAACAAAACTTGGTACAGTAGTATTCACCTGCCCTTCTCCAGTAAATGGATTATAGTAGCCTAGAAATCCTACATAGTTTCCTAGCCAACCCCATAAAGAAGATTTGATAGAAGGTGGATTGTATTTTAAAAATGGATACTTTTTCTCTGCCTCCTGATAAGCCTGTTTTGACCGTTCAAAAATTTGATAGGGCTTCATTCCTAATGGAACAGTTTGCAATAATTGGTTATTGCTTTCATTTACTTTTTGAAGTAATGCAGCATTGAGGTTTTTTAAATCAGAAACTGAATACTCTCCAGTTGACAGACCTAATTGTCCCGAAATTCCCCTGCGGTTATAGTTAATTCCCCAGAGAACGTTAAAACATATATAAATTGAAAGGACCCAAATTATCACACGCTGAAGGAAGGATTTAGATTCACCCCAATAAGATTGTTTATTTAGAATAGACCGCAAGAGTTTTGCCCCCTTTATCAGTAGCCAAATAACCACCGCCCCGTACAAAATATCACCAAAACTAAAAGGTAGCCAGCCAAGTAAAGTCCGCAAAAAAGAAGAAATCACAGGGTAAGCACCAGTGGAATAGTACTGCTCTACCCACTGCTCATTGGTAGAAAAAAAGTGGATAGATAGGGCCATTACCAAATAAATGCCCAGTCTTACCCAGTTAAATTTTTGCTTCATCGACTCTAAAAATAACAAAAAAGCAGCTTGTCATGCTATTGTGGGCAAAGAATATATAAATTTTTGTGCTCTGTAATCCTAAAAATTACTACCTTTGCCGTCCTTTAAACCGGAGTTAATGGGAAAGAGAAGGGAATTTGAAATAGCTTTTGTAGGATTAAAGCCCGGAATTCATGAGTTTACCTATGAAGTGGATGATTCATTTTTTGAGGATTTTGAATCCAGGGACTTTAATATTTCTCAAGCAATCGTAAAACTCCAACTTGACAAAAAAAGTGGTTTTTTACTATTGAAATTTGAAATAGGAGGAAAGTCAAATGTGGAATGTGATCGATGTGGTAACCAACTTACGATGGACCTTTGGGACGAGTTTAAGATGGTAGTTAAGATGGTAGACAATCCAGAGGAAATGAATCAAAATGAAGAAGATCCTGATGTGTTTTATATTTCCAAAACGGAAAGCCATTTAAAACTCAATGATTGGATTTTTGAATTTGTAAGTTTAAGTGTTCCTTTGCAGAAGATGTGTAATGAGGAAGAGATGGGAGGCCCGCAATGCAACAAAGAGGTTCTGAATAAATTGGAAGAAATGAAAATCAGTGAAGACGCTAGAAATGCTCAAACTATTTGGAAAGGTTTGGACAAGTTCAAAGTGAACGAGTAAATGAATAATAATTGGTATTCATTCGAAAATTAGAGTTAAAAATTTTAATAAAAACAATTAAACAATAAATATCAACTAAAATTTACCTATATGCCAAATCCCAAACGACGCCATTCGCAACAACGCAGCGCAAAAAGAAGGACGCATTATAAAGCAAGCGAAACTACGTTAACCGTGGATAAAACTACCGGAGAAACACATGTACGTCACCGTGCACATGTTAGTGAAGGTAAATTATACTACAAAGGACAAGTGGTAGCTGAAAAAGCACCTCTAAAAGCATAATATTTTTCAAATGCTGAATTCTAAGTTCTAAATTCGTTGAAGAATTTACGACTTAGAATTTTTTATTTAATGAAAGTACCATGAATATTGCTCTTGATATGATGGGTGGCGACTATGCACCACTGGAAGCAGTAAAAGGTATTTCACTTTTTTTAGCTGAAGGAGATAAAAATACAACCCTTACCCTGATTGGTGATAAACCTATTGTGGAAGCGTTGTTGTTGGAGCATAATATCCCATCAGACAACATTACTTTACTGCATGCTTCAGAAGTTATTGGAATGCATGAGCATCCCACCAAGGCGCTTCGTGAAAAACTCCAATCCTCTATTGCTATTGGTTTCGAACTATTGGCTTCAGGTAAAACCGATGCTTTCCTTAGTGCTGGTAATTCTGGTGCTATGATGGTGGGGTCTTTATTCAGTATTAAGGCAATTGAAGGTGTTTCAAGGCCAACTATTGGTGCCTACATACCCAGAGAAAACGGTACGCTTGGACTCTTGGTAGACGCCGGTATCAATTCAGACTGCAAACCCGAAAATTTAGCTCAATTTGCTACACTAGGTTCTTTATATTCAGAACATATTCTTGGATATGCTAATCCTAAAGTAGGTCTCATTAATTTAGGTGAAGAAGAAGGAAAGGGAAATTTGCTTACCCAAGCAACTTACCCATTGTTGAAAGAAAATAAACACATCAATTTTATTGGAAATATTGAAGGGCGGGATGTGTTAATTGACAAAGCAGATGTAATGGTTTGTGAAGGATTTACGGGTAATGTGGTACTCAAATTAGCAGAGAGTATTTACAACCTCATTCAACGTAGAGGAATAAAAGACGAACATTTTGAACGTTTTAATTTTGAAGTATATGGCGGTGTGCCGGTGCTGGGAGTTGCAAAGCCCGTTATAATAGGACACGGAATTTCGCATGCCCTAGCTTTCAAAAATATGATTCTTACCGCTGAAAGAATGATCTCTAAAGATTTGATGCAGAAAATGAAAGATATTTTCAGTTCACAAGCATAAACAATTAGAACTATAAAATTTTAAAAGGAGTTATATTCTCCAACATATCTTTTGTCATTCTCTCTAAATCGTAATCTTCCTTCCATCCCCAATCATTTCTTGCTACTGAGTCGTCAATACTTTGAGGCCAGCTATCTGCAATGTCTTGTCTGTAATCACTTTGATAAGTAATGGCAAAATCAGGAATATATTTTTTAATTTCGGTAGCAATTTCTTTAGGAGAAAAACTCATTCCAGAAATATTGTAGGAAGTTCTAATTTTAATTTTTTCTTTAGGTGCCTCCATTAACTCGATGGTAGCTTTAATGGCATCGGGCATGTACATCATTGGTAAATAAGTGTCTTCACTTAAAAAACATTCATACTTTTTTTCTGCCAATGCTTCATGAAATATTTCTATTGCATAATCGGTAGTGCCCCCACCTGGTGCACTCTTGTAACTTATTAGACCTGGATAACGAATGCTTCTTACATCCACACCATATCGTTGATAATAATAATTACACCAAAATTCACCAGCGTACTTGCTAATACCATACACGGTAGTAGGTTCAATTACCGTTTTCTGCGGACAATTTAATTTAGGCGACGTGGGGCCAAAAACTGCTATTGAGCTTGGCCAATACACTTTATTAATTTTTTCTTCCTTAGCAATATCTAAAACATTGAGCAGACTCTGCATATTAATACTCCAAGCAAGATTAGGATTTTTTTCACCTGTTGCCGATAAGATTGCTGCGAGTAAATAAATCTGTGTAATATTTTGACGAATCACTTGAACATGCAGCATTTCCTTATTCATCACATCCAAACTAACATAGGGACCGGTACCTTTCAGCAATTCATTCTCCTCCCTCAAATCACTTGCTAATACATTTGCATTTCCATATATCTTTCTCAAAGCGAGTGTAAGCTCCACTCCAATTTGCCCAGATGCACCCACCACTAAAATTTTTTCTTTCATCATAATCTAAATCATTTGTTTGCAAGGTATAAAATCTTGTGCTAAAAAAAATAGCCTGTTCACAAAATAGTAATCCTAAAAAAGTAGTATTAAACAATTTGACTTAGTAGCAGTTTGACGCCCTCGAATAAAAAGTGCTAGAAATTTTAAATGTCAGCCGTTAAAAAATCAATCCGCGACGGAGGGTGCACAAACTTTGAAGCAACACCGTATTTTAGTTTATTAATAATAGAAAGTAGATTCTCTATTTGACGCCCTCGAATAAAAAGTGCTAGAAATTTTAAATGTCAGCCGTTAAAAAATCAAGGCTGTCTGAGCCGGCACTTCCTTTAAAGAAACTTACTCTACTGGCGAGTTCCTTGATTTTAGGCTGGCATTTAAAATTTCAGCCTTTTTATTCGCAGGCTTGATTTTTTTTGTTACTTTTTTGCATCAAGGCAAAAAAGTAAAAGCACTCTATTCCAAAGGAAATTTCAGACCTTAATAGTTTAATTTATTTACTATTAAGCAAGAAGAAAAAAATTGACAGATTATCTGGTATTTCATTATCGATTCATTATAATCAAAAGCTTTACTGAAAGAGCGCTTACAAATTTCCAATATTCAACTAGAAATCAATCCTTTATTTTTAAAATCTCGAATAAAAGAATTTACAGCCTACAATAAATTAATTTATCATTTACTCATAGAAACAAAGCTGAATAAAAAATTAATTGGAAAATGACAACCTATTATAAATGCTTCACAGGATTGCGCCTAGCATTAAAAATATACCTTTTGATATTCATCCAAAAAGCTAAAAAAAGATAGATAATCACTGGAGAGCCCATGGTGATAAAAGAAATATAAATAAAATTCTTTCTGATAATAGAGGTCGCTATACCAAAACGCTCCCCAATGGCAGTGCATACTCCAAAAATATGCCATTCAATAAAGTGTCGGATAGATTTCATTTAGCTAAAATACAAGTAAATAATGATTTTTTATTCATTTTAAAACCTATTTTTCTTAAATGCTGACTTGATTTTTTGTAAATTTGCAAAAAAATACATTTAAATTTAATTGAATGTAATTTTAATTGATTTACCTGAACTATGTAAAGCTAAAAAATATTTTAAACAACACTTTTATAATTTACCTAATATTCAAATTCACATTATGGCATTCGACATTGAAATGATCAAAAAGGTATACGCCCATTTTGGGAGCCGAATTAATGCAGCTCGTAAAGCTGTAGGCAAACCTTTGACCCTTACAGAAAAAATATTGTACGCCCATCTTTGGCAAGGTGATGCCACCAGTTCCTTTGAAAGAGGCAACAGTTACGTCGATTTTGCACCAGATCGCGTTGCTATGCAAGATGCCACCGCACAGATGGCCTTGCTACAATTTATGCAGAGTGGTAGAAGTCAGGTTGCTGTGCCTAGTACAGTGCATTGTGATCATTTGATTGAAGCAAAAGTGAATAGTAAAACTGACCTCGACAGAGCTGTTACGGAAAGTAGCGAAGTTTATGATTTTTTGGCTTCAGTAAGTAATAAATATGGTATCGGATTTTGGAAACCTGGTGCAGGAATTATTCACCAAGTAGTATTGGAAAATTATGCTTTCCCTGGTGGAATGATGATTGGAACGGATAGTCATACTGTAAATGCAGGAGGCTTAGGAATGATTGCTATTGGTGTAGGAGGTGCAGATGCATGTGATGTAATGGCTGGACTACCATGGGAATTAAAAATGCCTAAATTAATTGGTATTAAATTAACTGGAAAACTCAATGGCTGGACTGCTCCAAAAGATGTTATATTAAAAGTTGCAGGAATTCTTACTGTTAAAGGAGGTACCGGGGCTGTGGTTGAATATTTTGGTGAGGGCGCTACCAGTATGAGTTGCACAGGAAAAGGAACTATTTGTAATATGGGTGCCGAGATAGGAGCAACTACTTCTACTTTTGGTTATGATGCAAGCATGAGCAGATATTTAAAAGCTACTGGTCGTGAAGAAATTGCCACTGCAGCTGACGCTATTGCTGAACACTTAACGGGAGATTCAGAAGTATATGATGATCCAGAAAAATACTTTGATCAAGTGATCGAAATAGACCTTACCACTTTAGAGCCACATTTAAATGGGCCATTTACTCCAGATTTAGCTACCCCTATTTCAAAAATGAAAGCAGCCGCTGAAGCAAATGGATGGCCTACTAAAATAGAAGTAGGATTAATTGGAAGTTGTACCAATTCATCTTATGAAGACATTAGCAGAGCGGTAAGTTTAGCTCAACAAGTAATCGACAAGGGACTAAAACTGACATCTCAATTTTCGATTACCCCTGGCAGTGAGTTGGTTAGATACACCATTGAAAGAGACGGATTTTTAGGCGTGTTTGATAAGGTAGGTGCAACAGTTTTTGCGAATGCTTGCGGTCCTTGCATCGGTATGTGGGCTAGAGTAGGTGCAGAAAAAGCAGAGAAAAATACCATTGTACATTCTTTCAATAGAAATTTCGCCAAACGTGCAGATGGTAATCCAAATACTTTTGCTTTTGTAGGAAGCCCAGAAATAGTAACGGCTATGGCGATTGCTGGCGACTTATCTTTTAACCCACTAACAGATACCCTTACCAATGACAAAGGCGAGCAGGTGAAATTAGACCCTCCAAGTGGCTTTGAATTGCCGCTAAAGGGATTTGATGCAGAAGATCCAGGTTACCAAGCGCCAGCAAAAGATGGTAGCGCAATACAAGTTTTAGTTTCTATAGAAAGCAAAAGACTTCAACTATTAGATCCATTTGCTGCTTGGGAAGGAAAAGATCTGAAGGGACTGAATTTATTGATTAAGGCAAAAGGAAAGTGCACAACAGATCATATCAGCATGGCAGGTCCATGGCTTAAGTTTAGAGGACATTTGGATAATATCAGTAACAATATGTTAATTGGTGCAATCAATTTTTTCAACGAAAAAACTGATCTTGTTAAAAATCAACTAACGGGAGAATATGGTACTGTTCCATCTACTCAAAGAGCTTATAAGGCCGCAGGTATTGGATCAATTGTTGTAGGTGATGAAAATTACGGAGAAGGATCTTCCAGAGAACATGCTGCTATGGAACCGCGTCATCTTGGTGTTCGCGCGGTATTGGTAAAATCATTTGCCCGTATCCATGAAACCAATTTGAAAAAACAAGGTATGTTAGCACTTACTTTCAATAACAAAGAAGATTATAATTTACTGCAGGAAGATGACAGGATTGATATCATTGGATTGGAAACATTTGCTGCCAACCAACCACTACAAATAGTATTGCACCATGCAGATGGAAGCAACCATACTATACAAGTAAACCATACCTACAATGACCAACAAATTGAATGGTTTAAGGCAGGTGGTGCATTGAATATTATCAGAAAAGAATTTGCATCAAGGAAATAAAATAACATTCAAATAAAAAGGCGAAACTCCATTTAAGTTTCGCCTTTTTTATTGCTTGGATTCATATCAACTATCCTATTTTTGTTTGATCAAAATAGTAACCTATTTTAATAAAATCAAACGGGGCATTTGTTTAAATTTGTATCATTAGTTTTTAAGAACCAATAATTAATCAATTCAATATATGCCAACAATTAAAACAGCCCTACTTTCTTTCGGCATGTCCGGAAAATTATTTCATGCCCCCTTTATACATATACATCCTGGCTTTGAGCTGCTAGGCGCTTGGGAAAGAAGTAAAAAAATTATAGGCGATTTTTACCCAGGGGTTACCTCCTACCCAACATTAGAATCTATATTAGAAGATGATTCCATTGACTTAGTTATTGTGAATACTCCCACAGCCACTCACTTTGAATATGCAAAAAAATCTCTTTTAGCAGGTAAGCACATTGTGGTAGAAAAGGCATTTACTACAACAGTTGCTGAGGCAATCGAACTTAAAGAGCTCGCAGAAAAAGTAAATAAAAAAATATCTGTTTATCAAAATAGGCGCTATGACAGTGATTTTAAAACAGTAAAAAAAATAATTTCAGAAGGATGGCTCGGTGAGATAGTAGAAGCAGAAATTCACTACGACAGATATAAACCGCTTTTAAATCCTAAGCCACACAAAGAAATTAAAAGCGCAGGATCTGGTATATTGAAAGACTTAGGGCCACATATTATTGATAGTGCCATTTGCCTATTTGGCTATCCTCAAGCCCTTTTTGCGGATATCCGTATCACCCGTACTAGTTCGGTAGTAGACGATTGGTTTGATATATTATTTTACTATCCTGGTTTTAGAGTGCGACTTAAAAGTGGTGTATTTGTTAGAGAGGCGCTTGCAAGTTTTATTGTACATGGATCATTGGGATCTTTTTTAAAAAACAGAACCGATGTTCAAGAAGCTAATTTATTAGAAGGTAAAGTTCCCAATACAACCGATTGGGGAACAGAGCCTTTATCAGAAGGTGGTTTATTGCATACAGAAAAAGATGGTCAAGTTATTCGTGAACAGGTCACATCGCAACAAGGAAATTATTACGACTATTATGAAGGAGTATTTAAAGCATTAACCAGTAATGACCCAATGCCTGTAACAGCAGATGATGGTATCCGCATCATGCAAATTATTGAAGCCGCGATTGAGAGTTGCGAGAAAAAGAAAGTGGTGGAGTTGTGAATGGGCACAAAATGGAATCCTGCGCCAATATGAGAAACCACTAGGTTCACATTAAAAAAATAGACCATTTAGAGTATAGGCAGATCAAGATAGCGGGGTTAATTTGCTATAAAACTACAATCATTAAATATCCAGCCATTTTGTGGCACCAAGCACATCATATTTGGGTGGATTGGAGTCATTTTACGGCTGGTATATACTAGTTAGTGGTCAGCTTACCCAACGATATCCAAATTAAACAATCAAATAGAGACATTATGAATATAAGAGAATTAAATAATAGACAAAATAGCTTTACTAACAACAAATTA
>Ga0209443_1002207_pt1 | contig 11598 bp, 9 predicted proteins | sample LauGreBMM110DCMD_2_FD_187571 | JGI IMG/M metagenome (GOLD analysis project Ga0209443, IMG submission 187571) | Freshwater lake microbial communities from Lake Michigan, USA - Su13.BD.MM110.DCMD (SPAdes) (version 2) | ecosystem: Environmental > Aquatic > Freshwater > Lake | place: Lake Michigan... | reverse complement strand
TGAGAAGACCACAAATTTAGGCGGCGCTATTCCCGCCTGCGTTGCGTAGTAAACCTTTGGTTGCTTTCCACCGCGCACAGGTGGCGGCGTCGCGCCAATGAGGGCGCCCAAGAAAGAATTGAGTTTTGAGGTCGGGACACGGCGTTCCCAAGAATCGATGGCGGTGCGAAGTGCTGGGGCTAAACGATCACGGTGCCATCCGGTCTTGGCCGCGACATTAACAATCTGCGCCCATTCGACCTGGTCTAGATGTCGTTCAATCTCCTTATCTAGCTGGGCACGCCGATCGTCATCGACCAGATCCCATTTATTCATGACGATCACCATCGCCTTGCCGGCTTCTTCGACCATCGTGATGACTCGCAGGTCCTGTTCAGAGATAGGAACTGATGCATCGAGAATAACTACTGCGCACTCGCAACGTTCCAACGCCGTTTGGGTTCGCAGGGTTGCGTAGTAATCCGTTCCACTTGCTTGATTGGCCCGCTTTTTAAGCCCGGCGGTATCTACAAATCTCCAGATACTTCCGCCAAACTCAATTAGTTCATCAACTGGATCGCGCGTTGTACCCGCAACATCGTCCACGATAGAACGGTTCTCTCCAGCAAGTGCGTTTAGCAAACTCGATTTACCAACATTCGGGCGACCAATCAGGGCAATACGTCGATAGCCATCTTGTACTTGGGCAGCTCCAACTTCAGGAAGCAACTTAGTAATGGAATCGAGCAGATCTCCACTGCCACGACCGTGCAGCGCCGATACAAAGTGCGGTTCTCCTAAACCAATGTTCCACAGCGCATGTGCATCAGATTCGTCGTTATCACCATCAACTTTATTGGCCACCAAAATTGTTGGCTTCTTCGCCTTACGTAATTCTTGTACCAAAATATCATCCTCATCTAGTGCGCCAACTTGTGCATCCACTACGAAACAGAGAACATCTGCTTCATACATAGCAAGTTCGGCACTGGCACTGACCTGAACTGAAATTCCATCTGGCTTAGATTCCCATCCGCCAGTATCCATAATGATGAAGCGACGACCGCCCCATTCGCATTCGTATTGAATGCGATCTCGGGTAACACCCGGAGTATCCTCAACAATTGCCTCACGTCGACCGATGAATCGATTAATCAAAGTTGATTTGCCAACGTTCGGACGTCCAAGAATGGCGACAATCGGAAGTCCTAGAAGAGAGCGCTGAGAGAGAAGTTCCCAGATACGTTCCACTGTTTCATCGAGAGTAAGTTCAGTTGAATCGATATGCACCGCATCAGTTGCCATAGACAGAGGTGAAATCGTGCGATTGGAATCAATCTCATCACGAGTCGAAAGTGATTGCGCCACAGCATCAACACCGCCGGCCGCGCCATCTTGCTCGGCATCTCGTCTAGCTGCTCGAGTTGAAATCTCGGCGGTGAGATAAATCTTTAACGCTGCATCAGGACAGACCACTGTTCCAATATCGCGACCTTCAACCACAATTCCGCGATCTGCCTTAGCAATAATTGATCTCTGCAGCGTAAGAAGTTCTGCGCGTATCTGTGGCAGGGCGCTGATAATGGAAACCTTCTCTGTCACTTCTTGACTGCGAATCTCTTCACTTACATTCGTTGTGCCAACAAAAACTTGTGGATCTCTCGGATTGGAATCAAAAGTAATTGGTGATTCAATGACGGCAGCGATAATGTCGTCTGCCTTATCACTCTTTATCGATAAAGCAATGAATGTGACTGCGCGATATAAAGCTCCAGTATCTAAATAGCTCCACCCAGCTCGAATGGCAATGTTCTTAGATGTGCTGGATTTACCAGAGCCGCTAGGGCCATCTAGTGCAACAACAATCATCTTCACAGCCCATCTATAAGTTATTACATTCTAAGGCGCAGGTGCCTAATACAAAGAATTACGAACGTGGAGCGTGCACGTCCCAGCCTTCACTCTCTAAATGCGCTTTCAAAGTGGCCGCATCTGAATGTGAAACCGCCAAAGTAATCAATCCTGTCTCTTGACCTGGAGAGTGTTCAATCGAGAGATCTTCGATATTGACTGAAACCTTTGCACACTCATCAAAAATTGCTGCTAGTTGACCTGGCTTATCTTCAATGACTATAGGCAGGTGGGTGTATTCACGCGCTTTACCACCGTGTTTTCCAGGAATGAGCGCTCTGCCCGATTGCCCATCTTTGATCACGCCAGCAATAAAGCTTTCACTTTCAATATTGGAGATAAGGGAGTTGAGATCGGCCGCTAAAGATTTAAGTAGAGGTGTGATAGCTGCGTTATTGGCGGCAATGATCTCCTTCCATAGGGAAGGATCAGATGCTGCGATTCGAGTCATATCGCGCAGCCCTCCCCCAGATAGCTCCAGCCAACTCGCAGGATTTCCCGCCAATTGCTTGGCCAATAATGAGGAGATCAGTTGCGGCAGATGTGAGACCAGCGCAACCGCTTTATCGTGATCGGCTGCCGGCATATCTATCACCGCAGCGCCTAAGGCCTCAATTAGAGCTTTTCCCCAGAGGACCGCCTTCTGATCAACCCCGGCAGAGTCAATCATCCACGGGCGCCCTTCAAAGAGGTCAGCTCGAGCAGACTCAGCGCCTGAGAATTCACGCCCTGCCATGGGATGTGTTGGTAGGAAATGCGAGGCTGAGAGGGACGATCTACGGAGTTCAACTATAGGTTGAGTCTTAATAGCGGCAACATCTATGAATACACCCTTGAAGGTTGCTCTTTCGAGGGTAGCAATGACCATCGTAAAAGAGGAGACCGGAACAGCGGAGATAACGAGTTCGGCACTGGCTATTTCGCCACCTTCATTGCCCATAAGTGCCTGGGCTATGCCCTGGGTGCGCGAATCTTCATCGCGCATGGTCACCGAGACGCCTTTATGGGAGAGAGCTAGACCAATGGAGGTGCCTATCAGGCCTGAGCCGATAATGCAGACGCTTGAAAAGGGAAGTTTTGCGCTCATAAGCTACTGCGCTATATCCCGGCGCAGGGATTTAGCCCCATGCAGGTAGATATGTGAGATCGCTTCCGCGCTAACTGAGCTTTCAACGTGGGCCATAACCCGAATAGTCCGCTCCAGCGCACCCGGGACATCAATTTCCACGGCGCAGATCAAAGGAACGGATGCAAAGCCCACCTCGCGGGCTCCGGCTGCCGGAAAGGCCGCATTGAGATCTGGACTCGAAGTGAAAAGAACCGAGATCACATCCTTAGGGGTGAGCCCGTTGGAACTCAGAATTTCAGAGAGTAGTTCAGCTACACCCGAGTAGATACTTTCGGCCGTATTGGCCTCTACCTGGGTTGCTCCCCTGATTGCACGCACTGACATTAGGCAAGTGTACCGGTAAGTCGTTTTCAAAGGGATTGATTGCAAATGGTTTTGCACTTAAAACGTTTTATCGACTAACCGGCAATCTAAGAGGTAGAAAAGTAGGCCTAATAGATCGCACAGACCCATAGACCTCGCTGCTATCTATATATCGATAAAAATAAGAATAATTGAGCGTTGTATTATCGATATATTGATATTTTGAAACTATCTGAGAATATTATTACTTTATCTATTTAACGCTTTATAAATACACTGCAGTTTTACTGTTTTATATCTAAAGCGGTTTGTAGGCTTACCAATTCACCGCTATTGAGATCTCGCCATCGCCCCTCGAGAGTCTCCCCCAGAGAGATCGGTCCAAACTTGGTTCGGATCAATCGAAGGACCTCCACACCCACTGCCTCCATAAGTCGGCGAATGATGTGGTAGCGACCTTCGTGAATTACCACCTCAATCCATTGTGGCGACAGGTGTTTAAAACTCAAGACCCGTCCCATGCCATCTTCGAGTTCGACCCCCTTCAAAAGGGTCTTTTCAACACCGACTGGCAGCTTTCCATCGAATTCAATGATGTAGGTCTTTTCTAGACCAAAGGAGGGATGGGTAGCTCTGAAGGTCAAATCCCCATCATTTGTGAGCAAGATCAGCCCTTCGGAATCCTTATCAAGGCGACCCACGTGAAATAGCCGTTCGGTTCGCAGGCTAATGAAGTCAGAGAGTGAGGGGCGACCTTCGGGGTCAAACATGGTAGACAAAACCCCTCTAGGCTTATGAAGTGCTAAATAAGTCTTAGACAAAGAACAGCTTATTGTCTCACCATCGACCGCCACTTTGACTTTATCGGGGTCAAACTTCGCCCCAAGCTCTCTGATCTGGTGTCCATCGACGGTGACACGGCCGTCCATGATTAGTTCATCGGCGCCTCGGCGGCTAGTGATTCCGGCGTCAGCAATAATCTTATTTAGGCGCATATCGGCCATGTGGCTATCCATTCTCGACAGTCAACTCCCCGCATAACCCAAGAAAATTGAGGGTTCGGCTAAGGGGTGGAACGAGAAGTGTAGAGCGTTAGCTAGTCAGTAAGCGAATCGAGGATCTCATCCAGGCTATCGATATCTGGCAGATGAGGCGCTAGCGGTGGCAGGTCAGTCAGGGCGTTTAGACCAAGGCGCTCCAGAAAGTAGCTCGTGGTCTTATAGAGGATTGCTCCAGTTTCATTCTCGACCCCATACTCCTCAACTAAGCCTCGAGTTATGAGGGTCTTCATTACCGCCTCGACATTGACCCCGCGGATAGCCGAAACTCGAGCGCGCGAAACTGGCTGGCGGTAGGCGATAACTGCCAGGGTTTCAAGTGCGGCCTGGGTAAGTCGGTTCTGCTGGCCATCTAGCACAAACTTCTCGACAGCTAGGCTGAAATCCGGGTGGCTATAGAAGCGCCATCCCCCATTGATCGCTTTGAGGGCGAATCCACGATCGGAGTAGCTAGGAACCAGGGCCTGGAGAGCGGCAACGACTCGCTCAACCGGCACCTCAAGAACTGTGGCAAGGGTCAATTCAGTCACCGGCTCATCTACGACCATGAGTATCGCTTCAATGGATCGCGCTAACTCTTGGCTATAAAGCTCGGGATTAGACATTTTCACCCTCTTCTGTCTCGTTCTGCGCCTCTGGCGGCAGATCAAACTCATTGGTCGCTAGAACTTCTCCCTCATCGGAGCCAACCCAGGTTACCTGGAGCTCACCGAGCGCCATTACTTGCTCAAATCGCAAGGCGCCTTGGCGATAGAGGTCAAGGAGTGCGAGGAATCTGGCCACGACAACGAGGGTGGAGTCCGCTCCCTGGATGATATTTCTAAACGAGAGGGTTCGAGATTTTCGCAAAGCTTCGACAACGGAGCGAGACTCCTCGGCCACGCTCACCGACGCGCTATACAGGTGTTCCACCGATACAACAGGGGGCGCCTTGGGCGTCAGTACACGCTCAGCTATCGCGGCAAAACGCTGGGCGCCCACCCCGATAAGGACTTCCGGCAGAAGTGATGCCAGCGCGGGATCTAGCGCAACCACGCGTGGGAAGGACTTATCAGCGGCCAAAATCGCGTCTTGGAAGGAGGCGGCAATCTCCTTAAAAGCTCTGTATTGAAGCAATCTGGCGAAGAGGATATCTCTCGCCTCAAGGATGGCGAGATCTTCCTCGTCCTCAATCTCACCGCTGGGCAGTAATCGAGCGGCCTTTAGATCTAAAAGCGTGGCAGCTATCACCAGGAACTCTGTCGCCTGGTCCAGACGCCACCCTTCCCCCGATTCCTCCAATTTGCGAATAAAAGCGATGAATTCATCGGTCACAAGGCTTAAGGAGACCTCGGTAATATCTAGTTTATGGCGAGAAATCAGTTGGAGCAGGAGATCAAAGGGGCCATCGAAGTTGGACAGGTGGACGTTAAATCCCGTATCAGCCGGCATCGCCTCCGGTGTCGGAACCGGAATTAAGGTATTTTCCACGTGCGAACAGTACTTCGTTACTTGCATATCGCTGCGCATTACGCGTAGAGTCGCGGCAAATGAAAAGAGGTTTCTCGCTTGAACGCTAAATCGACATTTGACGATGATGTGGCCACTACAGCCAACCTACTTGGACGTGAACCTAAGAATTTTAAGATTCCCGCTCCCCTTACAGAGCATGGGCATGCCAAAGTCATTTCGATCTTTAACCAAAAAGGTGGCGTTGGAAAAACTACCACAACAATTAACCTAGGCGCTGCCCTGGCTGAACTCGGTCGCCGCGTTCTCCTGGTCGACTTTGATCCACAAGGTGGTCTCTCCCTTGGTCTCGGTGTCAACGCGCATAGCCTTCCACTTGAGAACACTGTCTACTACGCGCTGATGACACCAGATGCAAATATTGATGAGATTGTACTTAAGTCATCGGTTGCTAATTTGGACTTCTTGCCAGCTAACCGCGATCTTGGAACAGCTGAAACCACACTTGGTGCTGAAATCGGTGGACAGCAATACCTCAAGCGCGCACTAGCACGCCTGAGCTCTGAATACGATGTCATTTTAATTGATTGCCAACCAACGATGGGTCAACTCACAATCAACGCACTCGTAGCTTCCGATGAAGTCATTGTTCCGCTGCAATGTGAGTATTTCGCCCTTCACGGATTTATCGAGCTCAAGGGAAATATCGATAAGGTGAGAAGTTTCCTCAATCCTAATCTTAAACTCATTGGAATCCTGGCCACGATGTATGAGCGCAAAACCGTTCATAATCGCGAGGTTCTCACTGCAATCCTTGAGAAATATCCTGAGGATGTCTTTGAAACAATCATTGCCAAGACCATTCGTTTCTCAGAGACAACCGTTGCGGGAGAGCCGATAACCGCATACGCATCATCTTCTGGTGGCGCACAGTCCTATCGCCGCCTTGCCCGAGAACTCATAGCCCGAGGAGGCGCCCGATGACACGCAGAGCAAGCTTGCCCGGAGCAGATGAATTATTCCGTGCCAATACCCCAGCGCTAAGTGCCGTTCGACAGGTTGTCGAAGCTGCACCTGCAACACCTGCTACCCCACAACCGGTTGGTACATCGCAACCTAAGACGAAAAAGGGTGTTCGCACCATTTCTCGCAGGCGAGTGACCGCTGCTGAGAAATCTCCTTCGGGGCGCGAACTTCACGAAGAAAAAATCACTGTCTATTTATCAACTGATGAACTCTTTGATCTTGATCAAGCACGTTTGATGTTGCGTGGTGATTTAGGTCTTGCAGTCGATCGCGGTCGCATCGTTCGCGAATCAATCGCTGTCATCATTGCCGATTTAGAAGCTAAAGGTGATCAGAGCATTCTTGCTCGTCGACTTCGCGGAATCTAATTACTTAGCCCTTGGGTGGGCAGAGCTATAACTCTCACGCACTTTATCAATGGTTATCAGCGTGTAAATCTGGGTTGTTGTGACCGATGAGTGCCCGAGGAGTTCTTGTACTACTCGGATATCTGCCCCGCCATCAAGTAAATGCGTGGCATACGAGTGCCGGAAAACGTGCGGTGAGACCTTGCCAGCAAGTCCAGTAGCGTGAGCAGCGTCTAGAACTATCTGCCATGCGCTCTGCCTTGAGAGCCGCTTACCGCGGGAGTTAAGAAAGAGTGCGCTCTCACTCTTTGCATTCTTAGCTGCAAGAAGTGGTCTGGTGCGGACTAAATACTCATCCAATGCTGCAAATGCGAATTTGCCGAGCGGAACTATTCGCTCCTTAGACCCTTTGCCTCGCAATTTCACGACTGAAATTCTCTCGCCTTCTAAATCTTGGGTCGCGATATCCGAGAAATTGATTCCGATCACTTCACTCACGCGTGCTCCTGTAGAGTACAAAATCTCCAATATCGCACAATCTCGCAACGAGATGGGATCACCTTCCCGCTTAGCCGATTCAATGAGTGTGGTAATTTCAGAGATCGAAAGAGCCTTGGGTAACCGTCGTGGGGTTTTGAGCGTTATTGACTCAATTGTCGGATCAAAAATCTCGTATTCCAGGGCGCAGTAACGATAAAAACCTTTCAAAGCTGAGATACACCTATTAATGCTCGAACCACTGATTTTGGACTCTTTCAGGAAAACTTCGAAAGCTTCAATGTGCGATGGCACAAGGTGCGAAAAATCCTTATCACCATCCTTGAGAAATAGCGCGAACTTTCCCAAATCGCGTTGATATGAGTCAATCGTATTTGTTGCTAAGGCTCGCTCAATACGTAAATGATTGAGGTAGTTGGTACTGGCGGTATGAAAGTTCATCAATCCCCCGCGCTTTACCTACTTCTTCTGCGCAAGTGCTGCAGCAATAAGCCCGATAAATAGTGGATGCGGTCTTGTTGGTCGTGAGCGCAGCTCCGGATGAGCCTGCGCTCCAACATAGTATGGGTGAACATCGCGAGGTAGCTCGACAAACTCCACTAAATCGCGCTCTTTAAAGATTCCGGAGAAAACTAGCCCGGCAGATGCGATTTGATCGCGGTACTTATTATTTACTTCATATCTATGGCGATGACGTTCAGAGATTTCATTACTTCCATAAACTCCCGCGACAATGGAGCCTGGAGTGAGAGCTGCTTTGTAGAGACCTAGCCTCATCGAGCCACCCATGTCAGCCTCGCCCGCCACGATGTTCTTTTGGTCATCCATCGTTGCAATGACATGCGTTCCACTTTCAGGAGTGAACTCGGCTGAATTGGCATCGGCTATGCCAGCCAAGTTTCGTGCCGCCTCAATTACCATGCATTGCAAACCTAAGCAGAGTCCCAGCGTTGGAATCTTGTTTTCACGGGCAAACTTCAGTGCGCCCAGCTTTCCTTCAATTCCACGGATACCGAAACCACCGGGAACGCAAATTGCATCAATGCCGGCGAGTGCTTTCTTGGCACCCGCTTCGCTCTCACAATCATCGCTAGGAATCCAGACCAGTTCAACTCTTGCGCTATTTGCAAAGCCACCGGCACGAAGTGCTTCAGAAACAGATAGGTATGCATCTGGTAGATCAATGTATTTTCCAACGAGCGCAACCTTTACAGTGTGTTCAGGATGATGAACTTTATGCAAAAGCGCATCCCATTCTCCCCACTGAACTTCGTGGCCACCTAAGGACAATCTACGGACAATGTAAGAATCAAGACCTTCGCTGTTAAGCACCTTTGGGATATCATAAATTGAAGGAGCATCCACTGCTGCAACAACAGCTTCGACATCAACGTCACACATCAGGGAAATCTTCTTCTTAATCCCGGCTGGTATCGGACGATCACAACGCAGTACAACAGCATCAGGTGCTATACCGATACTGCGAAGAGCGGCAATACTGTGTTGTGTGGGTTTGGTCTTGAGTTCCCCGGCTGGACCAATATATGGAACCAATGAGATATGAAGATAGAAAACATTGTCTCTTCCAACATCTTGACGAAGTTGACGAGCAGCTTCAAGAAATGGCTGAGATTCAATATCTCCGACGGTTCCACCAATCTCAGTAATCACAACATCGACATCATCGGAATCATGAGCCAGCATGCGGTCTTTAATCTCATTGGTTATGTGTGGAATCACCTGCACGGTTTCACCCAGATACTCGCCGCGTCGTTCGCGCGCAATTACTCGTGAATAAATTTGACCTGTGGTGACATTTGCAGAACCCTCCAGGTCGCGATCTAGGAAGCGCTCATAGTGGCCAATATCTAAATCCGTCTCGGCACCATCATCGGTAACAAAGACCTCCCCGTGTTGGAAGGGATTCATGGTGCCTGGGTCCACGTTCAGATAAGGATCAAGTTTTTGCATTGTTACCCGGATGCCACGAGCGACTAGAAGACGGCCGAGTGATGATGCGGTGAGGCCTTTACCGAGACTTGAGACGACTCCACCAGTTACGAAAATATGTTTAGTCACATGCGGCTGGCTCATGGAAGACCAACCTATCATTAAAGTGATCCCTACCCGCGCAGCGCCAAAAGCTCGCTCGCGTGTTCGCGTGCGCTGGAGGATTCTTCAAGCCCGGCGAGCATTCGCGCAATCTCCTCCACGCGATCAGCATCTTGAACCTTGGCCACACCCGATGCGACAACCGAACCATCACTGCTCTTCTTCACCACAAAATGGGTATCGGCCCATGCCGCAACTTGCGGCAAGTGTGTAACCACAATCACTTGGGCTTGCTTTGAGAGTTGATGTAGACGTTTTCCCACTTCAATTGCCGCTTTGCCACCAACACCAGCGTCTACCTCATCAAAAATATATGTTCCCACCGGATGTGTTTGGGCAATCACAACCTCTAGGCCCAACATAATGCGTGACATTTCACCACCACTCGCACCTTTTCCTAATGCTACTTTGGGGCCATCAATGTGAGCGCGAATCAACATCGCAATCTCATCACATCCAAGCTGGGTGAAATCCGACTCTTTTAAGTTCGATGAGTAATCAGGTGAAATAACTTCCACAAAAAATTGAGTATGCGGCATTGCCAGTGCATGTATTTCAGTCGTTACCAATTCAGAGAGCGTTGCAGCGCTCTTTGATCGCGCTTCCGTCAGCGCTTTCGCGTTCTTCAGTAAATCTTTCTTGGCAAGTGTAAGCGAAGATTCAAGTTCAGCGATTCGATCATCTCCACCTTCTAGGTCAGCTATAACTTCCTTACCGCTCTTTACTTTTGCAGCGAGTGAGAGGAGCTCTTCATCGCCATTGGCCCCTGCCCCCCACTTCTTGATAAATGCGCTCAGTTCAGATTTGCGTTCATTGAGGGCATCGAGTCGTCTGGGATCTGCCTCGAGTCCCGTGGCATAGGATGCAAGATCAGTTGCAGCATCATCTAAAATAAAGACTGCTTCACTCACACGCTCGGCGATGGATTCAAGACGCGAATCCTTTGATTTAACTGAATCGAGTGCTCGTCTCGCCGAATGCAAAAGCGTGAGAGCACCCGATTCCTCAGTCTCCAAAGCCTCTTTGGCACTTTGACTTGCAATGCGAAGGTCCTCAACGCTGGAGAGTCGATTGATTTCATCCTCAGTTGCGTTGCACTCATTACGAACAGCCTTCAGAGATGCCCAGGCGGTGATGAATTCTCGCAGCTGTGCGATATCAGAATCTCGCTTGCCAGAAGAACTCTTCAACTCTGCTAGTCGCGCTTTGATCTCTAGATAGTTCGCATAACACAGTTGGTAGGAGGAAAGAACGGATGCAATTGCTGAGCCCCCAAAGCGATCCAGTAGTTCTCGCTGCGTTGATGTCTTAGTGATCTGCGCATTCGCTGACTGGCCATGAATTTCAATCAAGTTCTGGGAAATAGTGGCCAGCGTTCCCGCCGGCACCGTGACTCCCCCGCAGATCGCCTTACTTTTCCCATCAGCATTTACGGTGCGAGAGATGATCAGTGAGTTGGCATCGAGTTGTGCCCCTAACTCTTCTAACCTTTGAACCTGTGATGATGCGATAGCGAAGGTTGCTGAAGCGCTCAATCGATCGGCGCCATGTCTTACTAGCGCGCTATCACTCTTGCCACCAAGGACTAATGAGAGCGCGGTAAGAATCATGGTCTTACCAGCCCCAGTTTCACCGGTTAGAACATTTAGCCCTGGACCTAATTCGAGTTCTGATTGCTCAATGACTCCGAGATTTCGTATTGATATCTCTTCTAAGAAGGAGCGTTCACTCACCGCGCCAACCTTCAATGGGAAGCTTGAATTTAGCAACCAGACGATCGGTAAAG
>Ga0209443_1002204_pt1 | contig 11606 bp, 33 predicted proteins | sample LauGreBMM110DCMD_2_FD_187571 | JGI IMG/M metagenome (GOLD analysis project Ga0209443, IMG submission 187571) | Freshwater lake microbial communities from Lake Michigan, USA - Su13.BD.MM110.DCMD (SPAdes) (version 2) | ecosystem: Environmental > Aquatic > Freshwater > Lake | place: Lake Michigan... | reverse complement strand
TATAACATTGTGGATAACTCACGAATAACTTGTGGATAACTAAAACCTATGTGCATAACCTGTGTACAAGCTGTGGATAACTCGGGTAACTATGGTATTAATGCCTGCTCAAAAGCCAAACCAAAGTGTATAATAAAAAAGTTTTACCTGCCTCGGTGTATAAGCTGTGGATAACTTTAGTTGTACTGTGGACAACCTGTGCATAGAGAACCAGTCGCGCAGCCTCGCCGTCCATCCCCTGTTATAGCAGTTCGAATCTTTAGTACTAGAGTCTTGTTGTTTCGCTCTCTCAGTATCATAATTATAAGCTCAAAAGGCATAGTTGTCAATCCAAACCTTAGTATTACTTTCTTGTATAGGGTCTTTGGTTGACGCTAGCACCTTTTGGCATTATAATAGAGACATATTGAGCAACAAGGAGCTGAAATGAAACTGTATACTGTAGCGGGTACCTCTGTATTGAATGGCAAGACTGCCTATCGCTTTGCGAATTCAATGTCGCGGGCAGGTGTCCTGGCACGTAACGGGCATGAACTTGTTCAGTTAGAACTGTTACCTGAGCCTATGACCAAAGAGTCAGCCATAGCCTACTTGAACTTGGCTTCAGCTGTCAAGTCAGCAGGCTTTGAAGTGGTTGCGGTGCCTACTGTTAAGGTCAAGGGCCGCAAGGAATCTGTGCTTTGGCGGAGCATGAGCCAGCGGATGCGCTCTATCCCGGGCATGGAACAACATCAATTCGCAGGAGAATAAACATGGTATCAATTGAAAACATTCGTGTAGGCAGTGTTGTGATTGTGCGCGGCTGCTTCGGACAGGGAGAACCTGAGCGTGTGGTGGTTACAGATGTTGACACTGACATCAAGAACGGCATCCCGGGCATTGACTACGGCTCGCATTGGGCTTACATTAACCAAGTGGTTCGTGTGGTCTCTTACTAAGAGGTTGACAGGGGAGCGATCCCCTGTTATAATTGTGGCTTACAAACAAGGAGCGAACCGTGTTTAAATTACTTTCAACAGCAAACCCCAAGATCCAAAAGGGCACTGCCAAGGGCTATTTGTCTTTCATCCTGCATCTTGCACCTGCTGACTTGTCGGGTCGTGAGACTTGCCCCAAGCGAACAGCAGGTTGCACGGCAGCATGCCTTAACACCGCAGGTCGTGGTGGCATGTTCAAGCGCGGTGAGAACACCAACGTTATTCAGCGGGCACGTATTCGCAAGACTGAATACTTCTTCAACGATCGTGCGGCATTCATGGACGATCTGACTACGGACATCATGAAGGCTGTGAACTTTGCTCGCCGTAAAGGCTTGAAGCCTGTGTTCCGCTTGAATGGTACTAGTGACTTGTCGTGGGAGAAGTATCCTACTCGTTACGGGCATGACAACATCTTCAGTCAGTTCCCTACCTTACAGTTCTACGACTACACCAAGGTTCTGGGACGCAAGGTCAAAGACATCCCTAACTACCACTTGACCTTCAGTGCCGCAGACGGTAACGACAGCGATGTAGCAGAAGCTCTTATGCAGGGCATGAGCGTGGCCACAGTGTTTGACAAGATCCCTGCGGGTGTATACTCAGCAGACGAAGATGATCTGCGCTTCCTGGACCCTAAGGGCATTGTGCTAGGACTTAAGGCCAAGGGTCGTGCTAAAAAGGACACTTCGGGCTTCGTTCGTCGTACTATAGCCATCGTGGCAGCATAACAACACTAAAGACCCGGGTGGTTGACGGGTCTTTACTTTGAGCATATAATAGTGGCTTAAACAGTAAAAAGGAGCGAAAGATGGATATCAAACAGGTCAACTCAGCAATCATGTTTGGCGATTGGTCTAACATCGAACTTCAGTCGATGATCGATGCAGTCAAATGGAACCGTGCCTCACTGGGCAAGCGGGTCAAAGCAGGTCTTAGTGTAGGCGATCGTGTGTCGTTTACCTCCAGCAAGACTGGCATGAACATGGTGGGCGACATCACTAAGATCGCTATCAAGTATGTCACAGTCCGTGTGGGCACGACCCTGTGGCGCTGTCCTGCGAACATGCTCACACAAGAAGACAAGGAGTTTGCATGATCACCGCAGAAACACTGACTACCCTGACTACCTTCACAGCACCTGCTCTGACCCGAGCGGCTGTGGATGCAGGCTATCGGGGTCCTGAGTTCACGTCCTGCAAGTTCTTGGGCATGACCACCGGCGGACAGTTCTGCTACATGGTGGTCTTCCACGTAGAGGGCGGCACAGATAGTACTAAAGTATTCCTGAGCTATGACCCTACAGAGGGTAGGGTTTCTGCAGACTATCAGTTGACAGCCTGGTAATTTGAGCATATAATAGTGGCTTAAACAGTAACAAGGAGCGAACTTGAAAGACTACATTGTTTACACCTGCGAAGGTGTGCTAGTACTTGAGGCCCCTAACTTGGAAACAGCCTACGAACTGGCCAACGAGTGGGAGTTAGAATTTGAGAGCATTGAATTGGCAGAACGTTTAAACTAAGGAGCGAACATGAAGATCACAATCACAATCCCCAAAGAAGCAGTGGAAGCAGTCAAGAGCATGGCCAAAGAGGTATCGGGCAAGAAGCCCTCTAAGGAAGAGCTGGAGAAGTTCTTCACACAGGACATTGAGGGCCTGTACGGCGACACCTTTGATGAGGGCATTGACGATGCAGTTGAATGCTATTTTGGTTGACAGGGTTATCTTTTGGCAGTATAATAAACACTTAAACACACACAGGAGCGAAACAAATGGGAACTAGATCAACGATTGCACTAGAGTTTGCAGACGGTACAGTAGAGCAGGTCTACTGTCATTGGGACGGCTACTTGGAAAACAACGGCAAGATCCTGCAAGAACACTACTCAGACCCGTTCAAACTGCGCCAGCTGATTGACTTGGGCGATATGTCTAGCTTAGGCGAGCGCATTGGCACACAGCACGCCTTTGACAAAGCACCAGAAGGCGAATGCACGTTCTATCTGCGTGATCGCAAGGAAAGCGGCTGCGAGGCCAAGAAGTTCAAGGACTTTGCAGACTACAAGGCCAATCACCAGTACGAAGAGTTTGAATACATCCTGCGGGCCTGCGGCGACAAGGCTGTTTGGTATGTAGCAGATCACAACAGCACCTATGTGCCGTTGACAGCGGCCCTTGAAGCACAGACAGCGTGACAGGGTTTCAATCAAAGCGGGCTCAGGCCCGCGATCAGTTTCAAGGAGACGACATGAGTGATCTAGACTGGGAGATCCAGGAATTGTATATCGAGGGCTATAGTGCCAAGACCATTGCCTCTATGTTGCTCTGTGACATTGAGTTAGTGCTGAGCAAGATAGCTGACATGGGTGTAGCGGACTCAACAGATGATCTGAGCCCATTTGCCACGGTAAACTCATAATGTTGCATATATACAACACAAAGACCCTACGGTTGACTGGGTCTTCTTTTGAGTATATAATAACTGCATGGACACAAAAAAACAACCCCTTAAACGGCACAGAGAACACATCATTTTGTTCTGTGCCAACACGCCCTTCAAGCCCAAGCGAGTAGAGCGTAAGGATCTGTATAAACGTCAACCTAAACACAAAGGACAAGACAATGCTTGAGATCAAACTGCAGGGGCTGAACGCCCGTCAAAAGATGCTGGCTGACATCATGTGGGAGCTTGAGGAATACGAAGACGTAGGACGCTTTATAGCCACCCTGCCCCGACGTGAGCAAGCTGAGTGCCAGGCTATCATGGAAATGATGCGTATGGAACTGGTAGAGTGCTATCGCACTGAAATGGGCATTGAAGATACCCCTGAAGCTGATAGGGTTATTAAGGGACTGATTGACAAGCGTTGATTTTGGTGCTATACTATACACTTAAACAGTTAAGGAGCGATAGATGAACATTTCAACACTTGAAGCCTGGTTAGATCGTCAGAACCAATTCGACAGAGTCTTTAACAGCCGTCCGTTGAGCTTGCTCAATGCTCGGGATCGTCAGTGTATTGCAGACAAGATTGATGCGGCACTGAGTCCAGAGAACTTGAGCTGTGATGGTGAACTGCCCCGTGCAGAGGTTAACCGTCGCTTTCGTGAGCTGACTCGCTGTGCAGATCAGTTGAGAAGCATTGACCCCAGCGTTGTAATCTACGAATACTAAGGAGCGACTATGACCGACGAAGACATGATCTACGAACACGAAGTTGTCACAACTGTGCGAATCACAGTGCGTAGCCTGGAGCCCTACTTGGACAAGGCCAAGTTCCTCGAGGACTATGCCTATCTAACAGAATTCTCAGATCTATTAGACAAGTTTGATGGCTTCCCTAGGGTGGTTGCGACTGAAGTGATAACAGATGAAGTTGAATACATGGACAAGGAGATGGAAGATGAATAAACTGAACAGACATGAGATAACTGAGATTGTCTTAGAGCAGATTGCTCAGGACATGAAGAATTGGGACTTCACCGCCATTGAAGAGCTGTTGCAGTTCGTTCCATTGAAAAATTTAATTGGCTTCTTGCCTGAGGAGATTGTAAATGCCAAATTGGTGTAGTAACACACTGGTGATCAAACACCAAGACCCTGCTATGATCCTTCGCGCAAAGAACGCTTTTGCTGAAGGCAAGTTCCTTAACGAGTTTGTGCCTATCCCAGAGAGCCTGCACATTACGTCGGGTCGTTGCGGTGCTGATGACAACCCTGAGCAGATTGCTCTTGAGGCTGCACAGAAGAGCAATATCGAGGTGCATGGCTACAAGGATTGGTATGACTTCTCTGTTGGTGAGTGGGGTACCAAGTGGGATGTGGGTGACGGTGACGGCATCAACGAGATCACTGAGAACTCGCTGACTGTCTACTTTGATTCAGCATGGGCTCCGCCTTGTGCTGCCTACGAGAAGATGGCAGTGTTGGGCTTTGAGATTGAAGCCATGTATGACGAGTCCGGCATGGGCTTCTGCGGTCGTTGGACCAATGAAGGTGGCGATGACTACTACGAATATAGTGGCCTGTCATCAGAGACTATAGAGCAAGAGTTGCCCAAGGAACTCAACGAAGCATTCGGCATCGCTGAGAACATTTCGTATTATGAACAGGAAGAAGAAAATGAATAACAAAGAAACCAACAGACTTAAGAACATTGATCACGATAACCGTGAGGTCATCCGTCCCAAGGAGAAGTTCTATGACTTCAAAGCCCTAGAGGATGTCATGCATCAATGGGTCAAGGGCACTGTGGCAGAATAACAACAAAGACCCTATGGTTGACAGGGTTACCTTTTGGTGCTATAATAGTGGCTTAAACAGTAACAAGGAGCGAAACAAATGGACAAATACAAAATCGTAGATATGTTTGAGCAACACTTTATGACTAGCACAGAGGGCGAGCAAGGCGTAAAGCAACTAGAGAACGTGTGCGAAGTCCTTGGCTACGGTGAAGGCTTTATGCGTAACCGTGCAATAGAGGAATTCCTTACTGACAACCCAGGTGCAGTGGAAGCCCTGTTCCAGTTTATCTCTGAGTGGGCACTACGCAACCCAGAGTGGAACGACAGCATGGAAGAAGCCTTGGAGGACGAAGGGTTGTTTAACGAGGTTGACGCTTAAGCCAAAAGGCAGTATAATAAACACATACACACAAAGGAGCGAGCATGAAAGTAGCAGATTTGATTTTGGAGTTGCAGGACATGAACCCTGAGGCAGACGTTCACTTTGCCTACAACTACGGCGATCACTGGAGAACAGAGGTTGCACCCAAAGCCACTCGTGTGTACACGGGCAAGGTGCAGTACAGCGAATATCATCGCATGGACAAGATTGCAGAGGATGATGAGGACTGCTACGAAGATGAGGGCGACTGCGAAGGCGATGCCAACGTGCGCCGTGTTGTGGTAATTGATTAAGGAGCTGACATGAGTGCATTAACTGAATACACATTGGAACTCTACAAGGCTGACCGTCGTACCAAAGAGGGTCGCAGGTTGGTTTGTGTAGAGGACTTTGCTCCTAGCACACGTGCCTACATCCAGGCCGTGATTGCATCCAAGACCAAATTGGGCTTCATCGTTGAAGCCAGCGAGACTTGGGTTACCAAACGAAACATGATGTCGGGTAAGACCTATCAGGAACGCTATGATACACCCAACTCATGCTCGCCCAGTTCCGAAACATTTTGGAGCATGTGAGCACAGAATTATATGTTCTGGTTAGCCAAAAGACATTGACAAATGGCTAGCCAGAGTATATAATAAGGCATACGTTGAAAGGTTCAACGTTACTTTTAACACACAGAGGAAATTGAAAAATGGCTACAGATAAATTGTTTACAGTGGTTGGTGTATCTAAGCATAACGGCGAATACAAGGTTCGCTTTGCCAATGATCCTATGCGAGTCAAAGTACTTGACAAGCATGGTCACACTGACATTCGTTTAGAGGCTACCCCCGAAGCTATGACCAAGTTGGATGCGGTTGGCTTCTTGAAGACTCACGATGAGTTCCAAGACGTTGCGGCACAGAGTGCTATCACCGAGTACTTGGACGAGAAGACTCCCAAGACTGCAGGCCCCGCTGTTAAAGCGGTTGCATCTCCTGCTAAGACCAAAGCCCCTACAAAGGCTGCGGCACCTAAGGCTGCTAAGGCTACTGCGCCCGCTACAGCTAAGATGGACGAAAACATTCCATTCTAATCCTGGCGTGACCCTACACCGTATAAATAAATTACTATGCGGTGTAGGTTTTTCTTTTATTCAATTGAGCTGATATGACTTGGGAATTTTATGAGGTGTGGTCCGTAGATGCAGACGGTGCAGAGGATCTAGTGGACACCACAAAGAGCCTAAAAGAAGCTAGGCTACTGGCTGAACAGTCCTTGACAGAGTATTATACTGAGTGTATAATATACAAAGAAGACGCTAACGGTGATCTAGTAGAGCTAGAGCGTATAGTGCTATAACAACTGCGACTGTGGTGGAATCGGTAGACACAACAGACTTAAAATCTGTCGCCCACAAGCGTACCGGTTCGATTCCGGTCAGTCGTACCAAGTGTAGGGCCTATAGCTTAATGGTAAAGCAGGGGACTCATAATCCCTTGAGTCGTGGTTCGATCCCACGTGGGCCCACCAATTAACTAAGGAGATGAAGATGCCAATGTACGAAACCACTGTTAGAACTCCACAGGGCGAAGTCAAGGACAGAGTCTATGCTGAAACACCGCAAGAAGCCAAACAGCTCTTCGAACAGCGACACGGTCCTAGGAACGTGCCCTACATACCCAAGACCATACCAAGCTAACCAATACTGGCGTTCGTTCAATGGATAGGACATGATTCTTCTAAAGTCATTATAGAGGTTCGATTCCTCTACGCCGGACCAATAACCCTGCTGGTTGACAGGGTTTTCTTTTGGCGTTATAATAGTGGCTTACAAGGAGCAGACTATGGGCTACAGAGTTAGAGAGATCGACGAGATGCGCGACAAGTACGGTCCCAGAACAGGCCTGGAAGGTCCGTTCAACTTCGACGGCAGAGTGTTGTATTATGACAACAAGGAAGGCCTGTACTACGATCCTACTACAGACTTCTACGTGCCTAGAGCGGAAGTATTTCGCATCTATGGCTTGACAGCCTAGCCAAAAGGCCGTATAATAGAGACATAGACAGCAACAAACAGGAGCACAAGATGGGATACATGGATTGGGAATCGTCAGCGAAGATCGAAGACATGCGTGGCAAGGTCTTCACTCGTGTCACAGGCTCCATAGGCGGCGATGCCTTGGTGTTTGAGAACGCGACTGAACGCTTCGTGTTCTTCCACTATCAGGACTGTTGCGAGTCTGTGGACATCAACGACATCGTTGGTGACCTGGAAGACCTGTGTGGTGAGCCCTTGTTGATCGCTGAAGAAGTTTCAGGCGAGACTCCTGTAGACTTCGAAGAAGAATACCACGAGAGTGTGACTTGGACCTTCTACAAGTTCGCTACCCGCAAGGGCTATGTGGATGTTCGTTGGTTGGGCGAGTCCAACGGCTACTACTCAGAGGCTGTGAGCTTGGGACGGGAGACTGTATAACCCTAGTGGTTGACAGGTCTTTCGTTTGAGCATATAATAGAGACATATTAAGCAACAAGGAGCGAACAATGGAAGCATTTAAAACCTGGGAAGAGATGACAGATCTTGAGCAAGCCTGTGAGACCTACTGGGATATGTACAAGGATGCCTACGGTGTTCGCCCTCGTTGGATTGACACTACCAAGTGGACCCTTGCGGACTTTGACGCAGAGTTCGCTAGCCTGGCCACTGCTATTGAACAGGCTGAGGTTGAGCGCAAGGCTGCTGAAGCTGAAGCCGTGGTCAAGTTCGAAGATCGTGTGACCAGCCTCATGCACACAGGTGCTGACCGTGAGCGTGTGATTGCATGGTTAATGGATGCCGAACATGCCAACGGCGATGCTGACTATTTTTGTTTCACCCAGGGCTTGCCCTACGGTTATTTTAGAAAGGCTGCATGATGGACTTTTCACTCAAAATTATCCCCGGCGTTGGCGAAGTAGGATTAGATACAGAAGCTAGCCCAGGCAACGGATCATTCTATGTTAAGATGTACGATGGATCCTATGATGTGTGTGGCTTTGATACAGTTGAAGAAGCCTATGCAGAACTGTTAGATGTTGCAACTGATAAGGTGGCATGATGAGATTCACAGTAGAATGGCACGACAAAGCCGAGCGTTGGGACGTGGTTCGTTGGGCTACCACTGTGGAAGGTGCATGGGCTGGCACTACTATGGACCGGTGTGCTATCCTTGAGGATGCTGAAGAGATCTGTGACTACTACAATGACATGGAAGACCCTACACTTTGGTCGGACATTAACAGACCGGTTGACACTGAGACGATTTGAGCATACAATAGAGACAAGTTAGAAAGCAAGGCGGTCCTCGAATGTAAGAACCCACGCAGAGATGCAAAAAGGGTTGGAACCAAGGGACACGAAGCGAGTTTGTAGACTCGGCCTCCGCGACAACATAGATAAACACATTTCAGCGGCTTAGGCGGTGATGGATGGTTTCTGTTTAGTACAGCATCCGAAGTGTGTTTTTCCATGAGCCGTGGTAGTCCTCTGGGTAGGGCATCTGATTGTCTATCAGACTCAGGCGGGTTCGATTCCCGTCCACGGCGCCACATAAACCTGATGCTGGGCAGGTCAAGGCCCAGCAGTCCTATCCCAAGGATCACCGACACTAGAATGTCGGGCCGATGAGCATCGCAAGCCTGACCACGGGTGCCGATGGACGATAAATTGGGAAGCAGTCGCGAGCAGTGGGAGGCATCAGCCGAACCGGGTGAGTCCGGAAGTTGAAACAAAGGAACAAAGATGAATTCGATTAAACTGACAGCAGTCAAACACACAGTCCTAACAATAACCACCATAGTGGCAGGTTCCGTGGTCACCGTGCTATTCCTTAGATTTATTGTTGAAGTCATGAAGTCCCATGATGTTAATCCTGCCCTAGGCTTGGCAGTCATAGTGCTTGCATTCTTCGTTGGTCTAACAGCCAGGATATTCTATAGTTTGGAAGTGTCTAGACTAGAAACTCTAGAGCGCTTGAACAACAGAGACGGCTCTTGATCAGTTAAAACTTTTTTATTACACAGTAGTGTAGGGTCTTTGGTTGCCCAAAATTGCTTTATGCGTTATAATAAACACATAAACAAAAAAGGAACTAAAAATGCAAACAAACTGCCCATTGTACTACAAAATAGTTAAAAACAAAAAACTGCAAACTTACCGTGTAGTTTTTACATTTGATGCACACAATCGTATTACTGTGCGTAATGCTGCATTAGTTACCGGAGATGTAGCTAATTTTACTGACAGCTACGACAGTATTGCAAACAGTATTACTAAAACTGTAGAGCAAGCTAAAGTACTACTGCGTACACACATTGCTATAGAAGCTGAGTAAACTGGCGGGCTATTATGCGTACACAATGCATAGTAGCCCGTTTTGTGTTATAATACAATTTTAAACGGAGCACACAATGCGTAAAATAAACAGCACACACAAACTAGCAATTAACACACTAGTACTTAAAACTACAGAGGACTACATTAGTACTTTTGTAAACGACGACAGCAACAAAAGTAACTTAACTATGTACGCAGACGACGTTGCACACAACGTTAATGCTTTAGTTGCATTTAATGCTAGCAACGATGCACAAGCGTTACACGATAGTATTATGGAGCAGGACACACTAGTACGCGAGTATTACATAGACACACTCCGTTACATAGAAAGTAATAAGTTAATTAACAGCAACATGTTCTGTTGCGTTTAGTAGTATAATAGCCCGCCGCAAGCGCGGGTCTTTGTTTTGTGTTATAATGTATTTTTAAAAGGAGCTAATATGCTAGAAGTTACTAAAGTTGGCGACAACAGTTTTTTTGCTGTTAACACAGACGTTAAAAATTGCGAGGCAATAGTGTTTGCAGAGGCAGTGCGTAGTGGTCGTACAATGTTGCAAGTTATTAATTACGTGTTAGAACAAGACGACAGCGACACTAACTTGCTGTGCGCTTGTGAGACGCTACAAGAAGAGATTGTTAGTGCATACACTAAGCAAATTATTTTTAGCTACTTAGACAACGAGGCTGCAAAATTTAACCCTTAAAGCTGTAGGGTTATACATAGCGCACTTGACAGTTTGGACAGACTGTGCTATAATACAATTTTAAACGAAGGAGCGAACAATGCAAGCAACACAATTTAACGTTAGCGACAAGCTGACACTAGCAAACACAGACACTAGCGAAGACAGCATTAGCACAACATACGACTGCAACGTAGAGGTGCAACTTGCAGGTGACAGCATATGGGACTGCGAGATTGAGGCAGTTACAGTTACAAGCATACACATACACGAGACATGGTGGGACGAATTGGACGGGGACAGTAGCATACACATTGCAGTTTGCTACACAGTAGACGGCGATGCGGAGTACGAGGGCAGTTGGAGACTGTACACAGACAGCGGCTTTGTAGATGCGATTAGCACACTGCTAGGCACAGAGGTTATGTTTACAGAGCAGGGTATGCAAGACAACGGCTACGCGAGCATGGAACTGTAATGTTAAACACAATATTAAAATGGGCAGGGTGCGTGACTGTATGTGCAGGCGCACTTTGCACTAGTTTACGCATAGACCCGCTTAACATTTACTTTTTAAATGCAGGGGCATTACTGTATTTGTTGTGGGCAGTACGCATAGGCGAGCGGAACTTGATTGTAGTTAATGGAGTACTATTAGCCCTTTACCTCGTAGGGTTATTTTACTAGGTTGACAGGCGAGCCAAAAGACCGTATAATAGACACATAGACAGCAACAAGGAGCACTCGATGAAATGGCTTATACCCCTGGCGTTAATCTTTTTCGGTCAACTTTGGATTGCATTGGCCGTGACAGTGGTGTTCATTATTACAGAATAGTGGTTGACAGCCCGACGAAAAGACCGTATAATACTTACATCAACAGCAAATAAGGAGCGAAACTTATGACTACAGCAACAGAAACTTTCAATGCAGCCGCAGTGCAAGCGGCCTG
>Ga0209443_1002202_pt1 | contig 11607 bp, 4 predicted proteins | sample LauGreBMM110DCMD_2_FD_187571 | JGI IMG/M metagenome (GOLD analysis project Ga0209443, IMG submission 187571) | Freshwater lake microbial communities from Lake Michigan, USA - Su13.BD.MM110.DCMD (SPAdes) (version 2) | ecosystem: Environmental > Aquatic > Freshwater > Lake | place: Lake Michigan... | reverse complement strand
ACCCAAAATTTACACCGGTGGTGTGGATATCACTTTATGGAATGAACTTTCCAAAGAAGAGCAAAAAAATTCACTTTCTAAAGATTGGTATATCTATTATAAATTTATAGATTCCACCACTGGAAATCTAAAACGAATGCCTAATATTAAAGGTGGCTCTAATAGATATAAAACTAAAAAAGAGCGATTGTTGCTATTAACTCAATTAAGAGATGCTCTTGAATATCTATTGGAAAAAGGTTTGAACCCTTATTCAGATTCCGATACCAGTTTGCTTGAATTAGAAAAAGCACCTCCAAGGAAAAGCAAAATGGTTGTTGTTGTTGCTCCTGTTTCAAATGATACTAATGTTACGGTAATTCCTCAGCCAATAAAACCAGCAATAATAGAACCCGTTTTGTCTATTAAAGAAGCTTTTGCCTACGCTTTAAAGATTAAGAAAAAATCGCTAAACGATACCTCTTATATGAACTTTGAAGGAAGAATTAATCGATTCAAAAAAGCATTGGATGAAAATGCTCCAATTACCTCACTGAATCGCAAACAAACTAACGAATATCTTAATAGCATTTTAGAAACCACTAGTGCCCGAAATCGAAATAATACCCGAATAGACTTAAGCTCTTTATTTGAAGTATTAGCCAATGACGAAATCATACCCGAGAATTTCATAAAAAGAATAAACACCTTAAAAACTAAACCCCAACGAAACAAAACCTATACTCCGGATATGCAGGAAACCATTTACTCCTATCTTGAGAAAAACGATGCTTTACTACTACTTTTTATAAAATTTATTTCCTATAATTTTTTACGTCCGGTAGAGGTTTGTCGATTAAAAGTAGGAGACTTGGATGTTAAGGACAAAAAACTATATGTTAGAGCGAAAAATAAACTTGTTAAAATCAAAATAATTCCTGAAATCTTAATTAAAGATTTACCTGATTTAACCCAAATGAATAAAGAGGATTTTTTATTCACTCCAACTAAAATAGGTGGGCAATGGATTGCTACAGAAAATAATCGTAGAGACCACTTTTCAAAACGATTTAAGGCTACTGTAAAAGAACATTTTGGATTAGGTTCAGATTATGGGATGTATAGTTTTAGACACACTTTCATAACTAAACTATATAGAGAATTACGTAAAACTTATTCTCCATTTGAAGCCAAAAGTATTTTGATGAATATTACCGGCCATTCAACAATGTCTGCTCTTGAATTGTATTTAAGAGATATTGATGCAGAACTACCTGAAGATTATTCCCATTTACTGGAATAAACTTTGTTGGAATTGTAGGTCATAAAATACAACAAAACCATTAACTATTTTATCAATAAAAAACATCGTAAAAAAATAAATAAACCAAAGGTTTACATAACCTAAACCTCAAGTATTTCTTTTCTTTTCAATTATGGTTTACTTCAGGTAAACCTTGGATAAACTTGAGTAAAACATTAGGTATACCTAAAGTAAACCAAGTATTAATTTAAATAGTTTTATGAAAGTTAATTGTATGTCTTCAAACTAAAGTGGACTTTTACTAAGAGAGTATTTAGTTAATAATTTTTGAAAACACTCTCTTAGTTTTTGACTAAATAAGTACACTTTATCTGATGATTTACACTTTATCTGATGCAAATAAGAAAAAAAAGTTGAGATTTTTGAAGATATTTATAATAAACTATTGGTTCAGTATGGTTCAGTTTTGTCAAACATCCGAATTTGGGTAGTCCTAAATAATCGATACAGATTATTTAGGACTACTCAACTATCAAGATTTTTATTTAATCTTGCGGGTTGTTTCCTTGCTGGGCAAAAGCTCTTACCCTCAAGAAAACATAGACCAAACCTATTGCTGCCAAAACCCAAACATAACCGTCAATTGGAGCATCTGTAGTTTCTAAATTGTTGGCGTCATTTTCAGAACCCGGAAGTTCTGCAAAGCTGTTTAAACTAGATAAAGTGATTAAATAAAATAGGATGATTTTTTTTGTGTTATTTTTCATGGTTTCTTATTTTATCTAGTTATTGAATTATTTTTTTGATGACTTTAGTACCGGTAGTAGCGTTAATTTCTAGAAGCAACACTTGATTTACAGCCGTTGTATTGATTCTTGTTTCTGTGGCATTGATTTGTTTTTTCTCTACTAACAAACGTCCCTGTAAATCATACACTCGAACTTGTTCCATAACGGTACTTCCTGAATTAATTTTTATGTCTCCGTTGTCATTAAAAGCAATGACATTGTTACTTATAAAGTCTGGATTATTAACTCCTAATACTCGTTGGTACACCACTTCAAATCTAGAATTAAAAGTTCCTACAGCGCTAGCAAATGAATAACTTCCTGCGCTTAAATCAACAACGGTATTTAGTAAGTTGTCTTTAAGGTAAATGGCTTGTCCAGTGTTGAATAATCCATCTACATGATCAATTGCAATAGTGTAGTTTCCTGCCGCATCCGTTTTAAATCCTAGCGGAACACTATCTGATGTTGAAAAAGGCAACGCACGACCTTGAATGGTAAATTCTTCCGATCCAATTAACGAGGTTAAGGCAACTGGGGCATCATTAATATAACGGCCATCTATAGCGTTATCTATTCCAGAAGTTGCTTCTGCCATGTAGGCGACTAACATTTGGCTAAAAAGTCCTGAAGTATTAGTTAGATTCAACCAAAAACGGCTTCTGTCTTCAGTAGTTCTTAGAAATGGACTAGTATTACTTGAAGTTCTCATCGAATTAGTGAAATTCAATGCCGTTGAGGAAGCCCCCGTTTTTACAATAAAACCTTGGCCAACCTGAATTGTTCCGTCTGGAGTAACAGAGGATCCACCCCCTGAATTTGCAACTCCTCCAGCAGTAGTATAGGTGGCATAAGAGGTGTTTGCTGAATTGTTGGTTTTTCTCCAAAAATAAAAGGTCCCATCTGTGGTATTACCACTTAAAAATAAGTTAGCAGATATAGTAGATGGATAAGGATTTCCTACGGCGTAAAACTTTGATGAAGTTAGCCCTGTAACATTTATGGTCCCATTATTAGGAACTCCAGTAAAAGTACCACTATAAGGTGCCGCAGTAGCACCAGCAACCAATGTATTAGGAGCACGGATTAAGTAACCTGTTGCTGCAGCAAAATCAGTTGTAGCTGGATCTGAAACAACATTATATTGATTAGTAGCCGAATTATAAGTATAAAAACGAGCATCTAAAGTGTTTGGCGAAAATGCCTTTAATTTTTGTCCTGCCACTGGTGAACTCCACAAAGTATAATCATACAATTGGATGTTGGAACTGTTTCTTTTTACTATCACATTACCCGTATTGGTATTGGTTGTTCCTCCTTGAATCAAGTTGGCATTGTTTTCTATAGTCATTGTACCGCCATTATTAGCAACTGCTCCTGTAACGGTCAAGTTATAACCTGAATTCACGGTTAATGATGATGAAGCATTTAAAGTCAACGATTTTACACTTGCATTAGCACCAATTATAGGTTGATAAGTTCCTGTTTCTATAACGGCACCTTTTGTTGCATCAGGCACCCCAGCAGCATTCCAATTTGATGCAACTGTCCAATCTGTGCTTGTTGCCCCTGTCCAAGTATTAAGTAAAGTTAATCCAGAATCCCATGCACCTACATCATTCCCATCGGTACCATAATCTATGGGAGAAGCATCTCCAGGAGTTGGAAGCCCATATTTAACTTTCCCACTCACATCATCATAAGTTAAGCCAGAGGAGGCAAGTGCAATAGTAGGACTTACAATTGAACTGGTATTAATCACATTAGCATTAATCCTTTGAGCAAGTGAATTAGTAAGAGTTGAATTTATACTAGCCACAGAACCCCAGTCGCCTGCGGCAGCAACATTAGTATTCAATTTATTATCATAAAATAAGGAATTATATACTTTTGTTGTTCCTGAATTTGTTCTTATTACTCCATAATCTTGGTTTGTACTTCCTGTAGTATTTTGAAAAAAGGTGCAATTATACGCATTAACAACACCAGCAGCAACCCACAAAGCAGCAGCATTAAGATTACCAGTAGTACTTGTTGTTTTATTTTTATAAAAAGTACACCTAGTTAGTGTAAGATTAGTACCAGCGCTATTGCCTAAACCAATAGCACCACCATTTGATAGGGCAGTATTTTCTTTAAAAAGGCAATCGGTAATAGTTACAGTAGTACTACTAATAAAAAGAGCACCACCACCTGTCGTAACAGTTGATACCAAGCTATTTCCTTCAAACCTACAATTTTCAAAATTTATAGTATTAGCCTGATTGCTATACAATACTCCTCCTCCTTCTCCACCTGTACCACCTATAGAACCAGTCGCACCGGTAAATTTGATGTTTTTAAACGTTACATTTTGACTAGCCGTATTAATAGTATTATTAGTAAACATTCTTACAGCACCAGCAGTACCCGTTAAAGTTGAGCCTCCTGCATCACCCTCTATGGTGTATGCAAAATTTTTATTTAAAGATTGACCAGAAGCTGGAACATTTCCTACAACCCTAAGAACATCGGTTGCTGAATTTATTTGAGCGAAAGCAGTAGTAAAACTACCATAAGCATTAGCTTCACTTGAACCATCAGCTAATCCTGAAGCGGTAGCCTTAACCCATACTGTTTGTTGAGAATACATACTGCCTACTAAAAATAGAAGGCATAAAGTATAAAAAATATTTTTTTTCATAATCGATTTTTTTATTGACTGTATTTAATTTTAATAAACAAATAAAGAAATAGAACATTAATTTTTAATTAATTTTTAATTAATTTTTAATTAATAATGAAAAATTTTAATCAAAAATAAATAAAAAAATAAAAAAATAGTCTTTTTTATTGATTTATAATTACAATCTATTGATCTAGGAGCTTGTTTTAATCTATGCTTTAATAACTAGCTAAGATGCCCTTTAAAAATGTATATGGATATTACATTTATAATAACGTTAAATCATTTAATTGTCTCTTCTCCTATTTCATCCCGCAAAGAGGGCTCCATAAAGTGATTCATTTTGAAAAAAATTAATTTGCCGGTTCTACCCTATATCGTCTTTCTATACTCACCTCAGTCATTTTTTTTAACTCTTCATCTGATAAATCCATTTTGTATTCTTTTTTCAATTCTTCCAATCTTGTTTTAAGATTTGAAATTAATGCTGCGTTTGCTGAATTGTTATATACATTATCTACTTCAAAAGGGTCTTTTTTCAAATCGAATAACTCCCAGTTATCCTTATCGTAGTAATAATGTATTAATTTATAGCGCTCCGTTCTTATTCCGTAATGTGGTTGTACATGGTGCCAATACGGATATTCGTAATAGTGATAATAAACAGCATCTCTAAAAGGTTTAGCTTTTTTGTTTTCTAAAACTGGTACAAAACTTTTCCCTTGTATGTCTTTGGGTGTTTCAATACCTGCTAAACTTAATAAAGTGGGAGCAAAGTCTATATTTAAAAGTAAATCATTGCTAACCGTACCCGGACTAATATGATTAGGATAACGCATTAAAAGCGGCATGTGTAAGGATTCTTCATACATAAACCTTTTATCAAACCAACCATGTTCTCCTAAATAAAAACCTTGATCCGAAGTATAAACCACTATTGTATTTTCGGCTAAACCACTTTCATCTAAATACTTTAGCATATCGCCAACAGCGTCATCAACTCCTTTTACAACACGTAAATAATCCTTTATATAGCGCTGGTATTTCCACTCTTTTCTTTGGATGTCTGTCATAGTAGCATCTGGCGTCCAAAATTCGCCATCATTATTACCAAAACTATTCCAGGCATTCAGTTGTTCTTCTGATAGTCCTTTAGGAGGTTTAATTTTCAAATCCTTTCTGTTTAGGTGGCCGTCAATTCGCATCCAGGCGTCTTTTGCGGCATCTCTTCCTTTATAATCATCATTAAAAGTGGTTGGATACGGAATAGTAACATCCTCTAGATAATTTTCATAACCAGGACCGGGTTCCCAAGGGCGATGCGGTGCTTTAAACTGATACATAAGCATAAATGGACTGTCCTTTTTTTCTCTGTTTTTTAACCATTTAATAGCATCTTCTTTTATTACCGTAGTAGAAAATTTTCCTTTTTCTTCAATAATTTTATTTCCTGTTGCTTCAAAAACAGGATCAAAATAAGTACCCTGACCTTCTTTATTAAATAATACTTTATAATAATCAAAACCAGTTGGAGCGGTTCCTAAATGCCATTTACCAATTACGGCTGTTTCGTAACCCGCACTTTGAAGTAACTTAGGAAAAGTTTGTTGTGAACCATCAAAATCACCGCCACCTTCATTTTTAAAAAAACCATTTACATGACTGTACTTTCCCGTAATAATTGAAGCTCTTGAGGGACCACAAATAGAATTGGTACAAAGCATATTATTGAAACGCACCCCTTCCCTAGCGATACGATCTATATTTGGTGTCGGAGCCACTTTCGCCAAAAACCCTTGGTAAGCACTAATGGCGGCCAAAGCATGATCATCCGTCATGATAAACAAGATATTTGGTTTCTTTTTTGGTATTTTATTTGTGGCTACAAATGCCGTATTGCAACTTATCAGTGAAAAAATAAGTACTGTAACTAATAAATAGAAATGATTTTTAGAATTCATGGATTTAATCTAATTAATTGTTTTTTTTAAAATTTTTACACTTCCATTTCTAATTTGGAATTTTAGCATCTTTCCCCCATTCTTTATTTGGGAGTTCCGATAATTCAAGCTTTAATTCACCTCCAGCCATTATTTGTGTATGAGTTATAAATGGGGAATCAATTTCCGTATTATTTAGGAAAGCCTTTTGAATGTATTTTTTGGTTTTACTGGCTCCTTGAGCCAGAATTGTGAAAGTTTTTCCATTTTTAAGATTAATTGTTGTTCTCTCAAATAAAGGACTTGTAATAGTATAGTAGGGCTCGCCGGGAGTCACAGGATATAAACCCATAGCGGTAAACACTACAAAAGCCGTCATACCCCCACCATCTTCATCTCCTGGAATCCCAAATATATTATCTTTGAACCATGTATCTAAAAGAAAACGAGTACGTTTCTGCGTTTTCCAAGGAGCTCCAAAATAGTTGTACAAATACGGTATGTGAAACGAAGGTTCATTACCCATAGAAAATTGCCCGACAAGTCCCGTGGAATTAGACCCATTTATGTAGAAATCGCTCTTACCCATATCAAGAGATTCTATAAACAATTGATCCAAACGCGTTTCTGCCCCTTTTTTGCCACCGAGTAATTCTGTTAATCCACTAATATCATGTTGCACATCCCAGGCATAAGTCCAGCCATTGTTTTCGTCATAATATTCTCTAAACCCTTTTCCTCCCCCATTTTTTGGGTCTATCATTACCCAATCGCCGTTAGCGTCTTTTGGCATAAATAAGCGTTTTTCAGGATGCCATAAGGTTTTATAATTTTTGGCTTTTGGGGCAAAAAGAGCATAATCATTTTTTTTGCCGAGTTCTTTTGACAGTTCGGCTAAGGCCCAAAAATCATAGGTAATTCCTAAGGATACTGCCACCGGTTGTCTTTTTTCAAAACTGTCCACATTAGGCTCTGTTTCTTTTTCATCTATTTTTAATGATGGAAAATAACCGTTTTCGTGGTATATGTCATCAATAGGCAATCGAGGGTTCCCTTGTCTCCAAGGAATAAAAGTACCAGCAATTAAATTTTTCTTAATCCCTTCATACGCTTTTTGTACATTATAATTCTTAAGCCCTTTTCGATATCCATCTATAAAAATAGCGGAGGAATGATAGGAATTCATGCAAAGATGGTTGCCAAAAACCTGGGGAAATGTTGGCATCCAGCCACTTTGTTCGTACATCAATGTATAAGAATTCAATATGTCATCTTCCATATCTGGATCTAGGATTGTTCGCAGCGGGTGTTGCGCTCGATACGTATCCCAAATCCAATCATCTACATAAAAAGGCCGATTTGAAGTATGCACTTTTTGATCATAACCACTGTAATACTTTCCACCTTCATTAATGTTAACCATACGCTCATAAGTTCGGTATAAGGACGTGTAAAAGGTTCTTTTTTGAGCTTCTGTCCCACCTTCTACTTGTATTTGATTTATAGCATTTTCCCACTTTATTTTTCCTGATTTTGACAATTCATCAAAACTTTGCGTTCGCAATTCCTTCTCAAAATTAAGTTTAGCCTGCTCTAAACTCACATAAGAAACAGCATACTTAATTAGGATTGTTGAAGGTGCATTCGCATTGGCTGAAATAGTGATTTTTTGTTTATCACTAATAAACTCAAATTCACTTATGGGATTATTAGTACTATCGGTTATTTCACCATATAAAAAAACAGAAATACTATTAGTAACCGGGTTAGTCCCTCCGTTCTTTTTGCTGACCACTTCCGTAACATTAAAATAATTTTTATCCTTAGAAAAGATCCTGTTTTCAGATCCTTTTATCAGTAAATTTTTTTGAACATTTTTCGGAAAATCTATTTTATAAATAGCACATTTCTCTCCCGGAGTAAAACTTACGGTTATGTCATCATCGATTAAATAGGTGGAATAAAACCAAGGATGAATGATTTCCAAATCATGGTCAATAGTCATTTTTTTGTTCCAAGAAGCATCATTTACTATACCCGCAGCAATTTTCATAGGCAAAATTCCCGGTGATCGATGTGAGGTTACTTGAAATGGAAATGCATCTACTTGATCTGAAATATAATCTTTCTTAATGGGAAACATCCGCATCATTTGATTGGGCAAATGCATCGTAGGATAAGTTGGTACTAAAAAAGGGGCAACATTACCAATTGTTGGGTCAATATATTTAGTAAAATCTTCTTGAGAAAAGGAGGTACTAATCGTAGTAATTGTTAGTAGTAAAACAGCTAAATATTTATTCATTTTTTTATTTTTTTAAAGAATTTTAATGTTACTATTGCTTCGCAGCAATAGCACCGGTAACCAAATTTTCGAGATTCATTGTTGAAATGATGCTAATTTATCGTTCACTTATTGAGTTTATTTGTTTAAAAAACTCCATATTATCACACTTAAAAATCACTTTGATTTTTTGCTTGCTTTCAGGAATATTATCCTTGAATTTTATCACAAACTTATTCCAACCTCTGTCTAATGGAATCTCCTTCAGAGGTGCTCTTTTATCTCCATTAAGAATAAAATTAAAATTAGCCACCTGCTTAATTTCTAAGCTCAACTTAGGCATATCCGGTTCTGCCAATAAATCGACCAGCGATCTTGGACTAAACACCCAAAAGCTAATTCCATCAGCATCTTCCTTAAACTTAATCAAGTTGCCATTCAAGTCAACAGCTCGTTTATTTTCATAAATCGAATCATCAAATTGTATTCCCAAATTGGTTAACATTAATCGAATAGGCGACTCCGATTCAATAGGCATGTCTTTAAAGTCAAACGAAGCTATTATCACCTCTGATTTTCCTTTATTAAAAGTAATTAAAGTTATTCCCACCCCTTTTTTCTCCATCTCGCTTCGGAAAACACTTCCAGTTTTAGTTGGTTCAGGACGACCATTCCAGGCTTGCCATTCGGTAGTGCAAGCAGTGAGTAAAACGGTGGCATTTTTAACCATTTCTCCGGTCATTCCATAATTCAAAGCGGTTTTACCGGGCGGCAATAATTCTGAAAAATAGAAATCGCTATGCTCTAAATTTGATAAAATTGGGGCATCTTGCACTTTGATAAACGATGTAGCTTTACGCGGTTCAAGTGTCAGAGGAAAAGGCAAAATAGCATTTAGCGAAGAAAGCGTTTCGGGCGAAACTCCCCAAATTATAATCCGGGCACCGGCATTTATGGCTTTTTCATATTTGGTTTTCAATACTTTATCAGTAACTACATTCAAACCATCAATTATCACCAATGATTTGGCCGTAGGTACAGCTGTTTTACTAAAGCGAACTCCCATTTCAGTTAGTTTACGAGCCAGTTGCGACGAATCAGTTCCAATCAAAATAAGGGTATCGTTTTCGATTACTGGAAATTTTTTGGATGACGCTAATTTAGGATACATCTTAAACTCCTTTACCGGTGTGCTGTTGGCTGCTTGTACAGCCTCAAACATCGGCCAAGTTTTATACAATGGCAGATTGACATCGTAGCCAGGATTGAGCGTGCTCGTATAAGGTCCTAAGCGTTCGGGTTGAACGCCAAAAACGCCTTCATTAAAAGCAGGAAAGAAAATACCGTCTTCGAGAATTGGCGCACGAGAGGAGTCTTTCATTCCAAAAGCCAAGGGTTTTAATCCATACCAAACAATATTAAAAATACTGGTGTAGCTCGGTTTGTATTTAAATTGTGTCGTAATAAGTTTATAAGCTTCGTTTGCCAAGCCTTCCATTCGCCCTAGTTGTGATTCGTATGCACGATTGCCATTATGTGTTGCTACCTGTTTTGGTGTTCCGAAGTAGGCTATTCCGGTCTCGCCAATTCCCCAGGGTAAACCTCGTGATGACCATGCTTTCATAGACGATTCATTTCCATAATGTCCAATCACAGTAGGTAAATTGGTAGGATACATCGGTTCGCCATCGCCCGAAATCCAGTTTCTGCTAGGGTCGAGTGTCCTTGTAATTGCTGTCCAATTATTTATTTCCTGAATCTGGCGATCGATTAGTTCCTTTGTGCCACGCATAACATTCGTTACTACTGGCAGTGTTTCGTTACACACACTCCATCCAAAAACAGAAGGGTAGTTGCGATCCCGCATTACAAGGCTTTTTACATGACTTTTGCATCTTGCCCAATACGTTTCCGAATCCATTTTAGGTCCCCCATCGCTTGACCAAATTGCTGTTTCGTCGAGTACGCACATACCCATTTCGTCGGCCATATCAAGATAAAATGAAGGAAAAGGCTGTGCATGAAGCCGTACTGCATTGGCATTGGCATCCTTCAGCATTGTGTACCATGCCCAGGCGTAACGACGAGTCATCTGTGGTATTCCCATAAAATGCCATGAATCGCCTTTTAGCAGAATAGGTTTTCCATTCAAGGTAAATTCAAGTCCTTTGATTGCAAATTGACGCCAGCCAAATCGGGTATATTTTGCGTCAATAACGGTCTTTTTATCGGCATTTAAACTAATAACAGAGCCATATAGGTTTGGAGACTCTGGCGACCACAATTTTAGTTCTCCATTTATTTTTCGATTCAAATTTACCACAATACTATCACCTGCTTTCAGGTTAAATTTCTTGGCATTAGCTATGACAAAAACCTCATCGGTCATACCTCCGTTATCTACAGGCAATAGGTTGATATCGCTTGTTGTGGGTTTTACCCAGTTTTTGATTGTAGCATTGATGGTAAACGATTGTTTTTTAGCCGAGTTATTTTTAATACTTACTGAAAAAGCCAATGTATCTTTTTGGACGTTGGGTTGCACAAACACATTGGTAATTGCCAATTCAGGCACAGCTATCAATGAAACATCCTGCCAGATACCGGCAATGTGCTGTCCCCACCTCGAACCGGCCAAATAATTACGGTGGCCATATTTTCCCGGAATATCCGTTAAACTGGCTTTG
>Ga0209443_1002201_pt1 | contig 11611 bp, 12 predicted proteins | sample LauGreBMM110DCMD_2_FD_187571 | JGI IMG/M metagenome (GOLD analysis project Ga0209443, IMG submission 187571) | Freshwater lake microbial communities from Lake Michigan, USA - Su13.BD.MM110.DCMD (SPAdes) (version 2) | ecosystem: Environmental > Aquatic > Freshwater > Lake | place: Lake Michigan... | reverse complement strand
TAATAAATGCGAAATATATAATAAAAAATTATATAAATATATTATATAAACATTTAATATATAAATTTATTAAAGAATGGCGGATAATCATAAATTATATAAATGTTTAGATGTTAGCAAAGATGCGACGGAAGATGAAATTAAAAGTGCTTATAAAAAGAAGGCAATGCAATATCATCCTGATAAAAATCGTGGTGACCCCGAATGTGCAACTAAGTTCAAAGAAATATCAAATGCCTATAATATTTTAGGAGATAAAGATAAAAGAGAAAAATATGATGCTTGCGGAGATAATAATTATAATGAAGGGTCTAATGATAATATGAGAAGCCATCAGGATATATTTGAAGCATTTTTTAGAGGACACGAACATGGATTTGGCGATAGTTTTTTTGGATTTGGAGCGGGTGGAGGAGGAAGAAGAGGAAACAGACAGCAACAGAAAGCCGATTCGATAGAAAGTGTATTTAATTTAACACTTGAAGATATATATGATGGTGTTAAAAAAGATTTAAGTATTAAATTGAAAAAATATTGTACGAATTGTAATACAGAATGTCCTGATTGTGACGGAAAAGGATTTATACATAAAATACAAAGTATGGGAATAATGCAAACTATTTTTCAATCTCAATGCAATAAATGCGGAGGCGAAGGTATAATAATTAAAGGAAAATCTAATTGTAAACTATGTAGTGGAAATGGTTATTATAATAAAGATGTTAAGGCTACTTTAATTATACCAAAAGGTATAAATGAATCTTATAGAACGGCATTTCCTGAATTAGGAGAACAACCTAAGACTGATAATATTAAACCAGGTGATTTAATAATTAGTGTAAAAATAGAAGAACATAAATATTTTAAACGAAATGGCAACGACCTTCATTATAAGACAAATATATCATTTATAAATTCTATAATAGGTCAAGTAATAACAATACCATATTTTAAAGAGACAATAGAATTAGATACAAAAATATTCGGTGTTATTTCAAATGGGAAAAAATATTTAATAGAAGGTAAAGGTATGCCTATATTAAATACTAATAATAAAGGTAATATGTTTATAGAATTTAATATTAATTATCCTAAAATAAAAAATGCTGAGAAATTAGAAGAATTAAAGAATTTACTGGGAGAAATATTTACATAAATTACATTATAACACTATTTTTTTTATTATCCATTGAATATAAAATATTATAGATTGCTGATAAATTAACAGAATTCTTATCATATCCGCCAAATTTAACAAATTTTAAAAGTTCGTAAGCTGCTTTATCATTACCAACTATTTTATTGTCATATCTTGTTATTATAAATAAATATTCTTTAGGATTTGTTATTAAATTTTTATTAATATAGAATGTTTTATTTGAACTATCAATATATTTAATATATGAAAAATTACTTGTTGATAAATTGTAATATACAAATGCCGGAGATAAATTATCATCATTTTCAAGTTCATCATTTAAACTAAATGTAATACTATTTATATTATCTTTTTCACCAAAAATAACATTGGTAGTATTGCTAATAAAATCATATTGTAAACAAAAACTAAAATTAGATAATGATTTATCAGTTATATTTTTATTAATAACATATATATTATATTTATAAGGATATTCTAAATTATCATTTATTAATGTAGCATTTTCTATATCCTTACATCTTTTAATTTTACTAGCATCGCGATATATTATATCATTATACATTACAATAATAATAAAAAGTACCAATGCTATAAATATTAAAATAAATAAATGCTGATAAAATGATGTATTATATGTATTATTAGTAACATTTGACAAACTATAAAAAATATAATACGAATATGCCTCAAAATCCAATATATATATATTTAAAATATCTAAAAATTTATTAGAACCGTTATTTTCTTGAATATCCATATCCATTTAAACTAATGTAATATAATTTTTTTCTATATTATATAAACAACTTATTGCGATTGTTTTTGGCATATATTATATCATTTATTATATTGATATTATAAAATTCATTTTTAGAATAATTTTTTGTAAATTTAATTAATTCTTTAGACGATTCTCCATATGGGACTTTATTATTATATTCATCTACTAATATATATTTATAAGTTTCTGAATTTATAATATTGGCATCTATTGTTTCAATTTTTTCACTTTTCATAGTTTTTAAATTAAAATAATAGAAGAATGCTTTATCAGATATTGCTTCCTCTTTTTCAATTAATGATATTAATTTATCATATTCATTTTTTATGGGGCTTATATCTGTTTCTATAACTCTTAGGTCTTCGGTTATTTTATTTAATTCAACATCTTCATGTCGTGTTTTAACCAGTTTTTCATTTAATTTTTTTTTTTCTGTTTCTAGTTTTTCTTTTGTTTCTGTTAAATTATTTAACTTTCCGCTATATGATTGTAATAAGGACAAATAATCTGGTTTTTTAAATGATTCTGAACCATCTTCATAATTTCCTTTATCTGTGCCAAAATCTACGACTGTTTTATTTTTAATAAAATCGTAGGTTATTTTTAAAACATAATGAGATGTTGATGTATTTATTAAATCATTGTTTATAATTATAATATTATAGACAAATGGTTTCTTTTTCTTATTGTTTTCTTCAATTATATTAATCAATTTGCCACATTTAGATAATTTTTTGGAATCTGTATATATATTATCCCAATATAATACAATAGATATTATAGATATAATAAATATAAATATAAAACTGAATATTACTTCGTTATAATTTGTTGATGTATTATTATATATCTTCTCTAATTGGTAATTAAATGAATAATAGAATAATATAATAAATTCTAGCCTTTCTATATTATAATATATTAAGCCTATAATAACTAATATGAAAATTAGAAAAACTAATAGTTTTAATAATGTAATTAATTCCGTAGAATTAATAAAATATATTACAATAATTAAAAAAACACATACATATATTTTTGTATTTCTACTAAAAATTTCATCACTCGGTCTAAAAACATATAAATAATATAATATTATTAAAAATATATATAATGATATCTTAATAATTCTTTCATAATCCACTATAATTTTAGAAATATCATCTTTTAAATATTCTATCTCTTTTTTATTTTCAGTATCATAATTAATATCTGACGATGGCGAAGAAAAATTATTTCTCATTTATTCTATAATAATATTTTTTAATTATAATATATATATTATATTACTACACAAATTAAAAATTATTACTGATGTTATTAGATTAGATATTAAAAAATACTTTCAATATTTTTAGTAATCTCAATATTTTTATTTGTAATATCAACATTAGATTGGTCTTTTTTTGATGTAGATATTAAAATTTTATTTAAAATATTTGCATCTTTAGTATGTTCTTTCGCTTTTGTTAAATCAATTAAATAAGTATTTTTTTCTTCATAATATTTATTTGCTTTATCATAGTAGTTTTTTTGTAATTCTGTTATATATATATTTTCTTTTATATTAGGTTCTTTAAAATTTTTAAATTGTTCTTTTTTCTTAAATAAACTTAAGAAAAGATTAAATAGTGTTAACAAATTTTTAAAAGCAAATGAATAAAATGTAGTTTTTCTTAATAATACATTAAATATATCTAATAATTCTGTGAAAGGTGGTTTTTTCGCCTCGGCGCTAACAAATGGTATTTTTCTAATTATAAGCCATATAATAAATAAAACTAATATTATAGTTGTAATAATACCAAATGTAATACCATACATTGTCATAAGCATAGGTGCTGATATTATATCTAATAAATAATTTGGATAAATAAATATAGGCGAACCATAACCTACCGTATCATATATTATAGTACTAAATGGTGTTAGATGAATAATAATAAAAATATTTACAATAATAAATCTATAAAACATAATAATAAGACAAAAAAACCATATATATATTAAAATAGATATGAATTTAAAAGAAATCTTTGCTGAATTTACTATCGATGTTGATGAAAAATACTTATTTATATATTTTTTAAATATGCTATTTTCCATTTATTCTATAATAATATTTTTAATATTATATATATAAGTATAATAATCTCTCTTTTTATTAATATTAATATTATATATATTTAGAATATTATATAATAATTCTTCAAAAAATGTATATTTGTTTTTGTCTATATTAGATATATTAGACATTATTATACTATTTATTTTTTCATTAATATCATTTTTGTTATTATTTTTATAATATAATTCTATTATATTATCTTCTATATTGTCAATATTATTCAAAATATGATTATTGAAATTATCATAGTTTTTTGTTTTAAACAATTCAATATATTCGTGCAATTCATATAAAAAGCACATTAAATTGATTAAGATGAAAATTTAATATTATAAAGTCAATCAATTTTTTAAAGTGTTATATTGATATTATAACAAATTTATTATTATTATTATATAAAAATTGATTTATATTATTATATAAATATCATAATAAACATGAGTTTGCCTTCGATAAAGAAAGTATGTATTAATTCATCTAAAAATTATTATACAGGTACTGAATTGTCTCCTCTTCATTTTGGATTATCAGCAGAAGGTTATGATATAAATTCTATCATGGAAGGTTATGACAATGAGTTATGGATAGTTGATATTAAAAATAATAAAAAGATTTGGGTAAAAAACGAATACCTCTCTAGAATTACATATGAAGAACCTGTAATAAAAAATATATTATCAACAAGTGAAAATATCGGATGCGATATTAACGAACTAAATTTTAAAGATAATATTTACCATTTAAAAGAAATTAATGAAATAAAAGAAATTAATGAAATAAAAGAAAATAATTCAAATAGTGAAATTAATTGTTGTGTAGAAAAAAAAGATGATACTTGTGATACTTGCGAAGACAACAAAGATGAATGTATTAATAATGGTTATTTACAATCCGATAGTGTAAATAAAAATATTAAAAATGATAAAAAACCAACAGATTATAATATATTTGTAAAGTTTCGTCTAAACGAACTTAAAGATGTTAGTAAAAATAAGAAAGGAAATTTTGAAAATGTAAAAGTTGAATGGAGAGAATTAAAGAAAAATAAGAGCCAATTAAAAGTAGTTATGGATAAGGCAAAAATGTGGTTAAATGAAGATAAAAAATAATATAAAAATTGATTTATATTTAAATAATTAACAATAATATAAAGTATATGAATATTATTACATTAACCAAAAATAATAATATTGTACTTATTGATTGTAGTTATTATGTTTTTCATAGATATTTTGCTACTATGATATGGTATAAATTTCAAAAGAATTTTCCAGAAATTATCATAGATAAAATTACTGAAAATGAACTATTTATTAATGCCTTTTATAAACATATTAATAATGATATGAAAAAAATATGCAAACAATGGAAAACAACTATAAATAATATAATTCTATGTAATGATTGTTTGCGTTGTGATATATGGAGGAATGATATATATGATAAATATAAGGCAACAAGAAGTCAAAAACCAACTTTTAATAAAAATATTTTTAGTATATTTAATGAATATGTTAATAAAAAACTGGAAATGAAAAATATATATTCAGATAGATTGGAAGGAGACGATATTGTTTATCTTACGCATAAATATCTAAAACCCAAGATTACTTCTAAGATTATTATTATTACAAATGATAATGATTTTCTTCAATTGATAGATAGGAATGTCTTGGTATTTAATATGAAATTAAAGGAACTTAAAAATAGAGGATATCGCGATGCAATTGTAGATTTAAATTTTAAAGCAATTTATGGAGACAAAAGTGATAACATACCAAAAATAGGTCCTTGTATTACTAAAGAGAAGGCTATAGCATTGGCGCAACTTTCTAAAACTGAATTAAACAGTTATTTAATAGATAACAACTTAATGGATAATTATGAGTTTAATATGAATCTCATATCATTTGAAAATATACCTCAGAAATATATTGATATCTATAATATTAATAATAAGATCATTTTAGAATAATCTTATTTATTCTAACTAATTTTCCTGTGTTTTATATATGCCATTATATTTTTTATTTTTACTTATTATATCTTAAGTATATTACTATAGTAAATAGTAAAATTGAGTACATAACTTTTTATTTTCTAATATTTCAAAAGTTTTTTAGAAATCTCTAAATAAATAAAGTTATGTACTCAAATTATAATATTCATTTTATAAATACTTTGATATAATTAGAATATCTTAATAGGTTGTCTTATATAATCTAAAACAAAAATTATAATATTAAATATTATAATAATGATAGTGTACAAGTTAGTGAAAGATTTAAACGATGATGAAATATTTAGATGTATAAGATTAATAAATTCTAATTTCAAGAAAAATAGATTTAATACATATAGTAGCGTGATATATTATGTTATAGGGAGTGATATCATAGGTTTTATAGGAATAAGTGATAATTATTTGAATCAAGTATGTGTAAATATTAATTATAGGAATAGAGGAATAGCCTCTCAATTATTAGAAAAATCTAAAGAAATTTTACAAGAATCTATATATTTATTCATAGATAAACATAAATCTAATACTGATTATTTAGTTAACTTTTATATTAAAAACGGTTTTTTAATAGATTTAGAAAATGACATCGAATATAAAATGATATATAAAAATTGATTAATAATATATTATATAAAATATACCAATGGATAGAATTGAAGAAGAGAAAGATATTGACGTGTATATCGACGGCTCTTGTATTAATAATGGAAAGATGAATGCTAAGGCTGGTTATGGCGTATTCTTCGCACATGATGATGTACGTAACGAATCTAATGTAGTTGAGGGAAAACAAACTAATAATACAGGCGAATTGACTGCTATGATAAGAGCTCTTGAAATATTGAAAAAAGAAATCGAAGATAAGCGAATTATCAATATTTATACGGATTCAGAATATGTTATGAAATGTTCTGGTTCTTATGGTGAAAAATTGGCAAAAAATAACTGGAAAACAAAAGAGGATAAAATACCACCTAATTTAAAACTATTACAAAAAATATATGACCTATACCACGCTAATAAAAAACATATAAATATACATCATATCAAGGCACACACTAATCTACATGATAAACATTCTATTGGTAATAGTCAGGCCGATAGATTGGCAAATATTGCGGTTAACCCTAATTACAAAGAACAAGACGAAGATGTTGAAATTGATAGATTTAAAAATTTGTCTGTAGCCGCAAGTTCTGCTAAAAACTTCATCAATGTCTCTTATACATATAAAGATGCTGTTAAAAAACTAGGGTGTAAATGGGATATGAATAAGAAAAAATGGTATTACGAAGACAATATTAGCGAGGAAAACATTAAATCCATCAAGGATATTGAAAACCTCAGTTTATCCACAGAAAAAGAAAAGCCTGTTAGGAGCAATACGGGCGATTCTGGAGTTGGGACAGGAGTATTTGGAGAATCTGAAAAAAGTAATAGGGTATATATTAAGGTATCTTTTAAAAACAAGGATGCCGTTAAAAAGCATGGGTGTAAATGGGACCCAGAGAAAAAATCATGGTATTATTTCGCGGATACTGATAAAAATAAAATAGAAGAAATTATGATGCTTATCTAAAATGAAATTATTATGCGAGACATCTAAGGAGGAAATATTGAAATAATATATTTTATATAGTCAATATTAATTAATGGTAGAATAGGACTACATTCCCATAAATGTGTTTTAAGAAATGTTTGAATATTATAATTAACAGGATACATATGAAAGAGTCCAGAATAAATGTCGGTCATATATTTTTTATATTTGTGATTAACCAGATGAATGCTATCTTTAGGAAGAACAATTAGCAACTGGATATTAGGGTCTAAAAAGTTATTGTTCGCATTAATTATTGGGGCATCATGAGCAATTGAATGATTACTGATATCTTTCAAAGTTGGTGGATAATTATAGGGATAATACCAATCACAATCAATGCCATATCCTTTATAATATTGATATACCCAATATATCCCCTTAATATAATTTGAACACGAATTATATATTACCGACGAATCAATAGTAATATTATTCTCAAATATCATATTATAATAATTTTTATGCCATCGCGTATTATCATTGTATATATTATAACATAATTTGTCTTTATTTTTTAAAGCATAATTATCGCTAGGAAGACTTGAATTATTAAATATTTTTTTATTGATATATTTTTCGCAAATAATAAATATATCTTTATCCTCTGTCAAAGATAATTGTTTAAAGATATATTTTAGACATTCGTAATTAATAGTATTATCGCTAACAAGTAGTCCATATTCTTCTGTTGCTTTTCTTGCTATAGATATAATTTTATCAACACCATCTATCTTAATATCAACTGTAAGTAAATGCGGAACAAAATCATTACCAAGAATTGAACATAGAGTACAATAAGATTCGATAATATCATTATCAGCATATAGTTTTATATTAAGATTCCATAAAAATACAAGTTCTTTTAAAATAGCAGTTCGTAAATTATTAATATTCAAATAATTATATACTATTTCATTCGTTGTTTTATCAATAGTTTCGCGCATCAAATGAATGTTTTTAATATGAGACATCAGCGATAATATAATTAAATCAGCATCAAGTCCATTAATGATAATAGTATCTGTTTTATCGCACACCAATATTTTAATTTTTTTGAATATCTTATGTTCTCCTTCACCAGATTCATTACTGCCGCTATATATAATTTCTATGTTGTGTGTCGAATATCTAATTTTATTATCCATAAAAACATTTAATTTTTTCATAAAAGATGTTCCGGGCGTTATAGCATTTGTATCCCAAATAGGTTTATCCATATGATCCTTATCCAAATTATTTTTATAAATATTCAGATATCGGCGTTTTCTTTGTTGAATAATTTTAGCAGTTGGCGCTACTCCGTCAGCACATATGACATATTTTTTTGCCTTGTAAATATCAATATAATCTTCGACTTTTTTCCAAATACCTTCTAAAATTAATTCATCAATTTCTTCTTCTTTTAAAGATTCTGTTGTTTTATCTTTAAGAATCTTTTGAGCGACTGTATGAATAATACCGTTAAAATCGATACAATAAATATCTGTTTTAAGAGGTTTATTATTATCTAAAATATTTTGATATTTTTTTGTCAACGAATAAAAATAATAAGGAATACCCATTATAATTTACTATGTATATATACATTTATATCATTATCATTTTTTATTTTTTCTTTATATGATTATAGAATATACAAACAAAATAATGGGAAGTCGTACTATAAATATTAATGATATATTTTTCGGTTCGGAACAATCAAAATATGCTGGTATAGCGTTATTTATGACAATTATAATATTATGTATGATAGTATTATTTAGTAACAGTAGAATACCTATAGGTGATAGATTTGTATTTGTATTATTTATATTAATAATATCAATCCCTTCAATATTAATGTCGCTATTTGAATTGACTTGTATAGTTACAGGAGGCAATATGAATACTAGATGGTGGTGTTGGTTATTAGCATGGGTATTGTCTGTTATCATTATAGTATATTGTGTAATGATAATAATATCTATGTTAATTTCAATGTCTGAATATGATATGGCAAATGATAGATTAGATTATTCTATTGAAAAAAATAAAATGAATAAGGATGATGCTGATATGTATGCAAAACAATTAATCAGTGAAGATAAAAAATTACAAGAGTCAAATAAAAATAATCAAAAACCTATTGTTTATCAAACACCTTTATCTAACAATACTCATCATCCTACTCCCGATACTCATCATCCTACTCCCGATACTCATCATCCTACTCCCGATACTCATCATCCTACTCCCGATACTCATCATCCTACTCCCGATACTCATCATCCTACTCCTAATACTCATCATCATGTTCAACCATCAGTTAATACTTCATCATTAAATGGAATTCAATCGCAACCACCTCATTATCAAGAACCTAAAGTAACTGATTTGAATAATATGCCTTATCCTAAAATGTCTTCTGATATAGGTGGTAATGATGATATATACATGAATTATTCTAGTTTAACTGACAATACTATGACTCCGCATCAAAATAAACATGTCCCTCAAAAGCCATTAGTAAGTAATATGTCATCAAGTGATAATACGCATTCATTTAATGGTTATGATAATAATGATAATTATTCTTCTTATTAGAACAAATTTTTTTTACAAATATAATAAATACATTTAAGAAATGTTTAATATTATATATTAATGTTGTTAATTATATATTAATGAAGAAAAAATACGATGATAATAATAAGAAGAATAATTATTTTCGCCCACAATGTTGTCGAAATTGTGGATTAAATGGACATTTATATAAAGATTGCCCACATCCTATAATGAGTTTTGGGATAATTTGTTATAAGATAATTAATAATGAAATAAAATATATTATGATACAGCGAAAAGATAGTTTATCTTTTATGGAATTTGTAAGAGGTAAATATAATATAGAAGATGATAAATATATAATAAAATTAATTGAATATATGACAGATTCTGAGAAGAAACTATTGCTTACAAATAGTTTTGAGCATATATGGAATTATACATGGTGTCAAATAAATCAGGGAACATTCAAACATACAAAGGAATATATAGAGTCAAAAAATAAGTTTGATATAATAATTACTGATAGTAATATTAAAAATATATTATCTGTGAAAAATTGTAATAACAATAATGAATCAGAACAAGAATGGGGATTTCCTAAGGGAAGAAAGAAATTAAAAGAGGCAGATATTGATTGTGCTGTAAGAGAATTTTGTGAGGAAACACAATTAAATAAGAATGATATAGAAATAGATAAAAATATAATCCCTTTTCAAGAAATATTCTTTGGAACAAATAATATATTATATAAACATGTATATTATATTGCAAAAATAATTAATGATAATGCGGAAATACAATTAGATAATACGTGTATTGAACAGATAAGAGAGATAAGATCATTGAAATGGTTTAGTAATGAAGAGGTATTAAATCATATTAAAAATCATAATACCGAAAGAATAAAGATATTTAAAAAGGCTCACAGCATAATAAATAATAAATCTTTAATGTAAATAGATAATGATTAAAATTAAAAGTTGTCCCGAAGGTAAAATTTTAAATCCAAAGACGGGTCATTGTATTAAGAAAAAACCGGATAAACCTACAATAAAAGAATGCCCTGAAGGTAAAATTTTAAATCCAAAGACGGGTCGTTGTATAAAAGAATGCCCCGAAGGTAAAGAAATTGATCCTAAAACAGGAAAATGTGTTAAAAAATGTAAAGAAGATCAAATAAGAAATTTAGAAACAAGAAGATGTAATAAAATTAAACCACTTAAACCACCTAAACCACTTAAACCACCTAAACCACCTAAACTACCTAAATCTATTAAACTTCAAAAACCTACTAAATTGATTAAACAATCGCCTCATAAATCTCAATCGCCTCATAAATCTCAATCGCCTCATAAATCTCAATCGCC
>Ga0209443_1002196_pt1 | contig 11623 bp, 12 predicted proteins | sample LauGreBMM110DCMD_2_FD_187571 | JGI IMG/M metagenome (GOLD analysis project Ga0209443, IMG submission 187571) | Freshwater lake microbial communities from Lake Michigan, USA - Su13.BD.MM110.DCMD (SPAdes) (version 2) | ecosystem: Environmental > Aquatic > Freshwater > Lake | place: Lake Michigan... | reverse complement strand
AACGGGTAAGCATAACATAACGATTGTGCGTAAGACGGTCCCTTCACTAAAGAGAACGATTTTAAAAGATTATAAAGATGTGATGAGTGCATTAGGATTATGGGAGGATGGTTCGTTTAATAGCACTGATAGAGTATATGAGTTCCAAAGTGGGAGTACTATACAATTTATATCTACGGATGATGCGGAGAAGCTGAGAGGATTAAAGAGTAGCATCTTATGGTTGGAGGAAGCAAATGAGATAGATAGTGAGAGTTACTTCCAGCTACAAATTAGAACTACTCAAACGATTATCCTTTCCCTCAACCCAACCATCAGCCCCTTCCATTGGATAAGAGGATTAGAAGCACAACAATACTTTACCACATATAAGGATAACCCATACCTAGAACAATCAGTAGTAGAAGCAATTAAGGACCTACAACACACCAACCCTAAAGCATGGAAAACTTATGGGTTAGGAGAGTTCACAACCAATGAGAGAGCAGTGTTCCAATTTAACTTAGTTGATTGGGTACCTGATGATGCAGAGTTTGTGTGTTGGGGATTTGATGCAGGATATAGTGCTGACCCTTCCGCAATGGTAGCAATATACAAATGGGGTTCAAAGGATTTATATTTTGTGGAAAGCTTATATGAGAAGGGTATGGTAACGGATGATTTGATTAAACACTTCAAAGGTTGTGTGAGTGGCAGAGAGGAGATATGGTGTGATAGTGCTGAACCCCGCTTAATAGAAGAACTACATAGAGCAGGGTTTAATACGAAACCTGTTGTTAAGGGTAAGGATAGTATTAACTTTGGAATACAGGTTATGCAGAACTACACACTCAACATACCTAAAACATGCAACAACTTAGTGAATGAGTTTTATTCATACCAATGGGGAGTAGATAAACACCAACACGTAACTGATAAACCAGAAGGTGGGTTAGACCATCTTATTGATGCAGCACGTTATGGATGTATGATGAAGTTAAGTAATGTGGCAACAGCAAAAGGAAAATACGTTATAACAATAAGATAATAATATGGAAACAAACTACCTACAAATCGGAGAAGCACAAATAGATGAGAAGGGTGTAATGGAGATGGCAGCATACATTGCTCACTTAGAGAAAGAGCAAACTAAACTATTGGAAGAACTAACACAAGCTAAAGCATTCCTATCTGCTACCATACACCAAAGAGCATCTGCGGAGAGTAAGGTGAGAGAACTACAATACCGATTAGATAATAAGGTGGTGATTGATATAACATCTAAACCTACAATTAAATCAGCATTTGATACAATAGAGTTAATTAACCCAGAACAATATAGAGAGAAACAAAACCAAAGATAATATGAAACAAACAATTCAAATTACAGTACCCACCGATTGGAGTGCTATAACATTAGAGAAATACCTTAAACTACATAACGATTTAAAATCCTATGAGGGAATAGATGCTGCTCAAACCGCACTCCTATTTTACCACCTATGCGATTTACCTAACGATTATCTTATGGGTTTAGATGTAGATACCTTCACAAAGATTAAAGGGGATTTAGAGGGGTTTATGCAACGTACTGACCTACCCATGCAGAAGATAATAAAGATAGATGGTAAGGAGTATGGATTAGAACCTAACTTGAGTAAGATTGCTTATGGTGCTTACTTAGATATAGCAAAATACGAAACCTTTCAGATAGATAACAACTGGGCGAAGGTGATGAGTATCTTATATCGTCCTATCACAAAGAGGGTGGGTGATTTATATGAGATAGAGAAGTACAATGGTAACATAGATGGAGATAAGTTTTTAGGATTAGGTATGGATATCCACTTCGGTGCATTGTTTTTTTTTGTGCATTTATTAGAAGAATTACCGAGTTTTATCCTGAAATCTTTGAAGGATACACCGGGGATACCTCCCAACATCAAATCAACTTTGGAAAAAAGTGGAGAAGCTATAGCTCAGTTATACAGTTAGCTAAAGGAGATATCCGTGCAATAGAGGATGTGGTTCAACTACCATTAGAAACATGCTTACTATTCCTAGCGCATGATAGTGATTTCAATAGGTTACAAACACTTATGCATAACGAAATGTTAGCAAAAGTAAAATAATCAACTACATTTAGGTTATTGATTGTTAAAATAGTAAATAAATAAATAAATGCCAAACCCATCTTATTTAGCAAGATTCGTAGCAACATCAGGTGTTTACATAGGACCTACACAGGGTAAATCATCACCAAAGAATAATAGGAGAGCATGCTTATGCATTCACTCCAATACATACTCACGTAAGTGTTGTAATGGTGCATTATTAGAGCAAGGTATAGGTTCTACCGAAGTTCCGTATTCACAAACACAAAATCAATAAAATTAGTTTAGCATGGCTATATTAAATAAAACACAATTAGAGGCTGTCAATCAAGCAGATTTCCCAGATAACTCAACGGGTTTAATTACTCCTGCTTTATTAAGAGAATTTAATACTGATATGATTGATAGTATGGCAATCACCGGTTCAGCTGCTAGTGGTACATCAGGTACTTCAGGCACTTCAGGAACTCGTGGTACGTCAGGCACTTCAGGTATCAATGGTACTAACGGAACAGGTGCAACTGGTAGTAACGGAACATCAGGATTAAACGGAAGTAATGGTACATCGGGTATCAGCGGAGCTGGAGGAAGTTCAGGTTCATCAGGTACATCAGGAGTATCAGGTACTTCAGGTATCAATGGTACTAGTGGAATAAATGGAACATCGGGCTTAAACGGAAGTAATGGTTCTTCAGGTACTTCAGGTATTACTGGAGATGGTGGAAGTTCGGGCACTAGCGGTGTTTCAGGAACATCAGGGATAAATGGAACTAGCGGTATCAATGGTACAAATGGCACGAATGGTGTTAATGGTAGCAATGGTACTTCAGGTACTTCAGGATTAAACGGAAGCAATGGCACTAGTGGAGTAAGTGGAACATCGGGTTCATCAGGTACTTCAGGAGTAAATGGAACTAGTGGTGTAAACGGAACTTCAGGGGTAGATGGTTCAAATGGTACATCAGGATTAAATGGTGACAAGTATGTAACAACATCTTCTACATCATTATTAATAGGAATAGGAACAAAGAATATTACCGTAGGTACTGGATTATCATACTCAATAGCACAAACTGTGTTGATTGCGTTTGATGGTGCAAACTATATGGAGGGTTCAGTAGTTTCATACAACACATCTAATGGTGCTATGGTAGTTAATTCTACTTTAGCAGTTGGTAGTGGAACATATTCTGCATGGAGTGTAAACTTAGCAGGAGCAAGTGGAGGAGATGGTACTTCAGGTTCTTCAGGAACATCAGGAGTAAGTGGAACAAATGGTAGTGGAGGAGTAAACGGAACAAGCGGAGTGAATGGTAGTAGCGGAACATCAGGTTCATCAGGTACATCAGGAACTAGCGGTGTTAGTGGGAGCAGTGGATTAGATGGAAATAATGGAAGTAATGGTACTAGTGGTGTTAATGGAGGAACAGGAACATCAGGTACATCAGGTATAAGTGGTGGAGCTGGTTCTCAAGGAACATCAGGTACATCAGGATTAAATGGTTCTTCGGGTACATCAGGTTTAAGTGGAGCTGGAGGTTCTAACGGAACTTCAGGTACTTCAGGAAACACCGGTGCACCAGGAACATCAGGTTTTGATGGGACGAGTGGAACATCCGGAGTTAGTGGTGGAGCAGGTTCTAATGGAACTTCAGGAACATCGGGTTTGACAGGAACTAGCGGAACATCTTTAGATTTTCCTTTTACTGGTTCTGCACAAATCACAGGTTCTTTAGGAGTTACGGGTAGCTTAAAAGTTACTGGAGCAAATCCAGCGTTTGGTAACGTTGGTAAATTTGAAATAACAGGTAGTATTAATGCAACTCAAACTATCAATGGTTCATTCGTATCAGCAAGTGTTGGTATGAGAACAATTGAGTATCAATTTGTAGAAACTCCTGTTTTAGGTCCAGCAACTTTACCAACGTTAGCAGTTTCAGGTTCTAACTTATATTTTTGGGATAGTACACAATGGTGTTTAATAAACACTTGCACACCTACAACTACAACTACTACCGCAGGTACTACTACAACTACTGCAGCACCAACTACAACTACTGCAGCACCAACTACAACTACAACTACAACCGCAGGTACAACAACTACTACTGCAGCACCAACTACAACTACTGCAGCACCAACTAGTACAACTACAACAACTGCAGGAACAACTACAACAACCGCAGGTACTACTACAACTACAACTGCAGACCCTAATGTAAATTCATATAGAGTATTTAATTGTGATAATAGTTCTTCATTTGATGTAAGTTATAGTGGAAGTTTGGCACAATTATATACCTATAAATTATCAGGTTCTGGATTTTATAATGGAGAAACGTGTTGGCTTGTTACAGGTTCATTAGATTATAGTGCATCTTATAGTTATGTATATAATCCTACTACTGCTTCGTATTTTGGTTGTGAGAACTGTCAATCTCAAACAACAACTAGTACAACAACTACAACTACTGCAGCACCTACGAGTACAACTACAACCGCAGGTACTACAACTACTACCGCAGGTACTACAACTACTACCGCAGGAACAACAACAACTACAACTGATGGTACTACTACGACAACAACATCGGGTACAACCACAACAACAACTGATGGTACTACAACTACTACGGCTGGGACTACAACAACAACAACTGCAGCACCTACTAGTACCACAACAACAACAAATCCTTAAAAAATAACTACAAACAACTTAATAGTTGTTAAATAATTAAATACACAAATATGAACGCAAAACAAGTATTAAACAAAATCATAGCAACCCTTTCTTTATCAAAGGAAGAAGTTGTGTTAGCATACGCTAAATTAGCAGATGGCACGATTTTAGAATCACCTACCTTTGATGTGGGTGAGGGAGTATCAGTAGTATCAGAAGATGGTACTAAAACTGCAGCTCCAAACGGAGAACATGAAATTGTTCTTAAAGATTCAGAAGGTAACGAAGTTAGAATCAAAGTAACTACTGAAGAAGGTAAGATTGTTGATAGAGCAGATGTAGGTGATGAACCAACTGAGCAAAAATCAGATGAAGTACCTGTTGAAGAATTACCTGAGAGTAAAGTACCTAAAGAGAAATCAGTATATGCTGAAAGTATCGCAGGTGAAGATATCGGTGGTGAATCTACTGATGAAGCAGATGAAACTGCTGAACCTATCACTGAAGATATGGGTAAAGTAATGGAAAAATTACAATATCGTATTGATGAGATGGAAAAGAAAATCCAATCTATGCAGGATAAAATGTATCCTAAAGAAGAAGAAGATGTTCAAATGTCTGATGAGGAAGAAGAACTTCCAAAATTAAATGGTGCTCCAGTAGAGGAGAACCCTTTAGCAAAACCAACAAAAAATAAATTTAGTAAGAAAGTAGAAGCTTCATCGCAGAATTCTTTCCTATCTAGATTATATAAATAATTAACAAAAAAACTTATTAAAAAATGAGAAAAAATCAAAACTTCGCACAACCTACTGTAACTAGTACGTATGCGGGAGAGTTCGCGGGAAAATATATCGCGAGCGCACTTTTATCTGCAACTACGCTAGATAAAAATTATATCACTATCATGCCAAATGTGAAGTACAAATCAGTAATCCAAAAGATTGCGGTTGATTCTATCATAACTGATGCATCATGTGATTTCGCAACTTCAGGTACAGTAGCTCTTACTGAGAGAATACTTACACCTAAAGAATTGCAAGTAAACTTACAATTATGTAAGGCTGAATTTTTAAATTCTTGGGAAGCATTACAATTAGGATATAGTGCATTTGACACTATCCCTGCTACATTCAATGATTTCTTAGTATCTTATGTAGGTGGTAAAGTTGCAGAAGCAACTGAACAATCTATTTGGGGTGGTGTTGCTGCTACTAACGGACAATTCGGTGGTATCTACAACGCATTATCATCTTCAGTAGTTGCTGGTGGAACAAACGCTCCTATCACTGCATCACTTTCTGGTTCAGTTGATTCTTCAAACGTATTAGCTAGATTAAACAATTTAGTTGATGCAATCCCTCAAACTATCTATGGTAAAGAAGATGTATTAATTTACATCCCAACTAACGTAGCTAAAGCATACCAACAAGCATTAGCTGGTGGTGCGCAAGGTGCGAACGGATACAACAACGCCATGAACGTGGGAGAAAAACCAATGAACTTCAATGGTATTGAATTAGCATGGTGTCCAGGTTTAGCATCTTCTGCTATGGTTGCTGCACAAAAATCTAACTTATTCTTCGGAACAGGTTTGATGAGTGATTACAACCTTGTAAAAGTGTTAGATATGGAAGACCTAGATGGTTCACAAAACTTCAGAATTATCATGAGATATACTGCGGCTACACAATATGGTATCGGTTCTGACATCGCTATCTACAAAAATTATTAATTGAGTAAGTAATAGGGAGATTAACCATATCTCCCTTTACTCAAATTAAAAGATGAAAACTAAAATTAAAAATTAAATACTATGGCTTGTAACTTATCAGCAGGACGTAACGAAGTATGTAAGGAATCAGTAGGTGGATTATCAGCAGTTTATTTTGTAAACTTTACTGGTTCACTAGCTAATATAACTGATGGTGAAAGTGATGATTTAATCACCACATTACCAACAGGTCTTACTGCTTACAAATACGACCTTAAAGGAACTAGCGCATATACTGAAACTGTAAATACTTCTAGAGAAAACGGAACTACATTCTTTCAACAAGAATTAACTCTTAATCTTAAGAAACTTACACCTGAAATGACAACACAACTTAAACTTGCTGCTTACGGACGTCCACAAATATTCGTAGCAACAATGAATGGTGATTGTTTATTGATAGGACAACAAGAAGGAGCAGATTTAACTGCAGGAACTTTACAAACTGGAGCAGCAATGGGAGACCTTTATGGTTACTCATTAACGTTTACAGGTATGGAGAAATTCCCAGCATCGTTTATTTCTGGTTCTACTTTTGCTAACCCATTTGCTGGAGTAACAAATGCTCCAACAGTAGTAGCAGGAACGAACAACTAATCAGTATTTCGCTTAAAATATTAGAAGGGATAGGTAAAACTATCCCTTTTTTTTATGCTTATCACTATAATATGAGATAAGTTTGTTAAATGTATAGATAAACAAACATAATTACAACTTAATGTTAGCATACTATATATCAGGAAGCAATAACTACTCAATGAGAGTATCCCCTACTGGTTCTTCTAACCTAGTATTACAATTGCAAGATATGTACACATTAGTGAATACATCATCTTCAATTAGTGCATCAACTAGACCTTACACATATCAACCATACGAAGGTATCCTAAATTGGACAGCATCTATTGTATCAGCATCAATTGGTGAGCAGTATAGAGCATATATCAATGATGGAACTGCATCTATATGGCATGGTACTATTTCAGTATTTGCATCTCAATCAATAGATAAACCGAGTTATGTAAACCAATTAGGTGTAGAAGAAGTGTATGTAAGTAACGTAACTGATAACGAATATATAATAATGGAATAATATGAAAGGAAAACAAAACTTTTCCGTTGTGAATTTAACACAACAAGAAATACCAATCGTAAGAGAGGATACAAAAACAAGATATACATGGGTACCTGTTGGTATAATAGGACCTGATGATTACTTTCAAAACATAACTGATAGTTTTACTACATCAACAACTAATGCAGCTTGTGTAGAGGGTATATCTGATTTAATATTTGGAAAGGGTTTGTATTCTAAAGATACGGCATTCCAAACTACATTAGATACATTACTTCCACAGGAAGAACTTAAGAGAGGTATCTTTGATTTAAAATTATATGGTAATGCATCATTTCAAGTATATTGGGATGATTCTCACACTAAAATAATTAAAATATATCACATTCCGGTACAAACAATTCGTGCGGAGAAGATATATGATAACCCAAAGGTGCAAAACTACTACTATTGTACTGATTGGAGTGACCAAAAAGCACAAAAGTATAAAAAAATCATACCTGCATTTGGTACATCACGTGAAAAGTGTGAATTACTTTATGTTAAAAACTACACACCAGGTAAATACTATTATAGTTTACCTGATTGGATGAGTGCATTACAATTTTCTTTCGTAGAAGCTGAGTTATCTAACTTACACATGAACAACATTGAGAATGGTTTCTTACCATTAGTAATGATTAATATGAATAGTGGAGTACCTGCACCTGAAGAAAGACAAACAATAGAGAGTTTAATTGAGAATAAGTTTACAGGAACTCGTAATGCTGGTAGATTTATGATATCATTTAACGATAATGTTGAATCAAAACCAACAATTGAAACAATTACTACTGATAATTTGCATGAGAAATACAAATATGTAGCAGATTACGCGCAAGATAGAATATTAGTAGGACATAGAGTAACATCACCATTATTATTTGGTATTCGTACATCAGCGGTTGGATTTAGTTCTCAATCAGAGGAAATGAAAACTGCATTCTCTATTATGCAAACAATGACAATCAATCCATTCCAAAATTTAGTGATAAATGCACTAACTGATGTGTTTGAGCAATCAGGTTATGATAATACTGAATTATTCTTTGAACAATTAACACCATTAGCGATTCTTTCTGAAACTGCTGATGAAACTGGACAAAGTATTAACGAAGTTGAGGATGATATCAATGAGCAAGGTGAAAACCCTGCAACTACTGAAGAAGATGTAGTTATACAACAAAGTAATCCAAACTTCACAAAAGAATTTGAAATATTTAAACAAAAATAACAATGAGCTACGCACTTTTTATAACAAGAAACGATATTATCAAAAATTCACCTTTACAGGGTGCAATTGATGCTGATAGGTTACTACCATTCGTTCGTACTGCGCAAGATAAGTACATGCTTAATTTATTAGGTACTGTGTTGTTTGAATTCTTACAATTAAAGATTACTACTAACACAATTGGTTCATTAGATGCATATTATCAGGATTTAATTAATGACCATATCAAACCTACACTAATATGGTACTCCTGCGTTGAATACATCCCATTTTCGGGCATTCAATTCAAAAGTGAGGGTGCAGTTAAGCACAAATCAGATACGGGGGAAACGCCGTCTAAGAATGAGATTGATTATCTATTAGCAAAAGCTGAAAATAGTGCTGATTTCTATGCAACTAGATTACAAAACTATTTAGTAGCATATTCTAACCAAATACCACAATACCTTGAGAGTGTTGGTAATTTAACACAGGTTTATCCTGATTTTACTAACCAGTACTTCGGAGGTATCCAATTATAATATTATGGGATTAACAGTAGTAAATAAAGTAGGTACAAACTTTTCATTATACTATAATGTTTTAAATTATTTTAAAACAATAATGACAAATCACCCAGCGATTCAATCAGTTAGTCAGGGTGATATATACGATATAGATGTAAATGAATTTCCAGCATATCCATTAGGTAATATATTAATAACTAATGCAACATTTAGTGATTCAGAAACTGTTTATAGATGTCAGCTTACAATTGCTGATAAAATTAAATTAAAGAATAATGAATCAGTTGGTGTTTATAATAAAGAAACTATTCCTTACTTTGGTACGGATGATACCGTTGATATTCATGCAAATACATTAAGTATAATAAATGATTTAACATCTTACACTCAATACGCAGTGGATAATTTTGAAATAAATGCTGATATAAATTGTGAAGCATTTAAAGATAAATTTGAAAATGGTTTAGGTGGATGGGTAGCTACATTTGATTTAACAACTCATAACGATAGACCTAGATGCTTATATAATTTATTAACTTAATAATGAAAGAGTTTAGACAAGTAGCACAGGTATATGCAGAACTAGCTCAATTATATATTGTTAATAGAAGTGTTCCTGCTTATAAAACAGGAAACTTATACGATAGGGTTGGTTTGTATAACACTTATGAGAAGATGGTAACAATAAGACCATCCAAATCAACTACTAAATTCAAATTAGATATTCCTTCAGTTAATCTATCTCTATCATTTGCTCCTCCGGGTGCACGTTATGGAGCAATAGTGCATGAGGGTACAGGATTAGGTAGGAATTCAATACCACGTCCGTTCGCAGAAGAAGCTGCTAACGATAGAGTTATGCAGAAAACCATTAACGATGCTATGAAAGGTATAATAAATGATGAGGTTTTACCACAAATACGTGCTAGAATTGATAAATCGTTTATAAAGTTGTTGAGTAAAAGGAACTAACCCCCAATACAACATTGCTTTTTGTGGTTATATAATAAACAAACTTATGTCATTAAGCATAACCCAATATCCAGCTACCTGTTCTTTAGCACAATCACCTATGGTGTTTACCGTATTTGAGACCACTAACGTTGTTTATAGTTCATCATTTCAATATTATGCAGATTTGTATTATTGGGAAGGAGCACCAGCTGCATCAGGTTCCACAGGAGATTACACATTAACGAAGTATCCTAATACCAGTTTAGTTGGTATGTTTGATGTTAGTAGAATTATAAACTCAACCCTAACTAGTTTAGCATTTGATGATACATCAAACGTAAAGTACTATAAGTGTGATTTCTATTGGCAATATACAAATGCTTCAAACGTAATTGTATCATCATCTAAAGTTCCTAGTGGAACATATAAAGCATTAGATGGTTATGCACTATTTCAGGAACCAATCAATCAACAAATTGTATCTAAATCAGCTTACTGGCCTATCATGAGTGATGGACCTGTAACTCAATCTTTTTTAGAAGATACTTTAGGTTGGATGTCAGTTTATGTTGGTAACACAGGTGCAACTCAACCTACAAAATTAGTTTATTCAGGTTCAGCAGGTAATGCAAATTATGCATTAACTAGTAGCTTATCATCATCAGGACAAATTAGTTATTTCCCAATTGGAATGACATGTGATGATTTTCCTTTAAGTGAAAATAGTGAATTTTTTAGTGTACAAGCTTTTAATGGTAATACACCATTAGGTGCATCAATTCGTTTTGAAAAAGATTGTAAACAAAAATATCCAAATGTAAGAATCAAATGGAAAAATAGATACGGACAGTTTGATTATATGAATTTCTATATGGTAAACCGTCAGGGATTCTCATCAACAAAACGAACCTATCAACCACAATTAGGAACATGGCAGGGTACATCTTTAAGTTATGAAGATTATGAAAGTTCAACACTAAATTATATATCAGATAGTAAACAAACCCTAAGTGTAAACACACCATATATTAATGAAGATTATAATGAGATATGGAAACAATTATTAGTTTCTGATGAGATATATTGGGTTTATGGACAGGATTCAGAAGGAGAAGGATTTAACAATGGATTTGCTAATGGATTTGCAGCAGGAGTAACAACAACTGAAGTAGTTAGACCTATTACTATTAGAACTGATAGTACTGTGTTTAAAACGGGTGTAAACGATAAGTTAATTCAGTATCAATTTGATTTTGATTGGGGACAAG
>Ga0209443_1002195_pt1 | contig 11632 bp, 9 predicted proteins | sample LauGreBMM110DCMD_2_FD_187571 | JGI IMG/M metagenome (GOLD analysis project Ga0209443, IMG submission 187571) | Freshwater lake microbial communities from Lake Michigan, USA - Su13.BD.MM110.DCMD (SPAdes) (version 2) | ecosystem: Environmental > Aquatic > Freshwater > Lake | place: Lake Michigan... | reverse complement strand
AATTTAATTCTGTGGGGGGTCGTACCCCCTTCACTTACTATATACACACCAAATTCACCTCTTGCTGTTTCTACTCTTGAATAAAATTCTCCTTTAGGTAATTTTAATACATTTTTTGTTTTTGCTACAAAATCACCTTCTGGAATATTATCAATGAGTTGTTCTATAATGCGAATAGACTGATTCATTTCTTTCACGCGCACTATATAACGCGCAAATGAATCGCCTGCTGTTTCTATGACTTCATCAAATTCTACTTTATCATATACTTCGTAAGGATAAATTTTACGAATATCGCAGCTAACACCGCTAGCGCGCGCTACTGGGCCAGTGCAACCGTAAGAAATGGCATCTTCTGCACTTAAAATACCTACGCCCTTGGTTCTACTTTGAAAAATAATATTGTTGGTTACTAAATCTTCGTACTCTGTTACTTTAGATTTGAATTGTGTGATAAAGGCTTTCACTTTCTTTTGAAAATCGGGATGAAGATCATACATCAAACCCCCTGGTACAATATAATTCATGGTTAATCTTGCACCGCAAGTATCTTCCATAATATCGGTAATCATTTCTCTTTCTCTAAAAGCGTAGAAAAATGGAGTGAAGGCGCCTAAGTCCATGGCCATTGCGCCCAACCAAAGTTCATGTGAAGCAATACGTGTTAATTCACTTAAAATAACACGTATATATTTAGCACGGTCAGGTACTTCAATTTGCATTCCTTTTTCAATTAGTAAAGCGCAGCCTAAATTATTAATGTGAGAAGATAAATAATCCATTCTGCTGGTCACATAAATAAATTGACGATAGGTTAAGCTCTCGCACATTTTTTCAATAGAGCGGTGTATGAATCCTAAATGCGGTTCAATTTTTTTTATGGTTTCTCCATTTAAAGTCACTACTAAGTGAAGTACACCATGTGTGGCAGGGTGTTGAGGTCCCATATTAATGACTAATTCGCCGTCGGCGCCAAGTTCACTGGTATCTTTTATTATTTCAGTTTGATTGTACATGCGCCAATTATAATTTTATCATGTTGATAGGATCTTCAAAATCTTTTCTTAATGGGAAGCCTTTGAAGTCATCTTCTAATATTAATTTTCTTAAGTCGGGATGGTTCGTGAACTGCACGCCAAACATTTCAAATACTTCACGCTCTAAAAATTCTGCAGTTCTCCAAATATCACAAACTGTTTCAATGACTGGTGTTTCTCGATTCACATTGGCCTTGATAACAATGCTTTGACGATGTGTAGTCGCAGACAAATGATAGACCATGGTCAATTGTGTTTTAAAATCAACACAGGTTACACAAAACAAATAGTTCATTTGCATTTTACCTGTTCTTAAAGCAGCCATCAAAGGCTTTAAGGCAGTAGGCTCCACCAAAATATTCAACCATTCTCCTGTTTCGTCATAAGTAGCCGCTGGAGCGAGGGAGCTGATGTATTCTTTTATTTCTTCGTTGGTCATGATAGTGTATTTCTAAACTTTAGATTCTCCTCTAATTTGTTCGCGCGTCATACCTAATTTAATTTTCTCTTGTAAAGAAATTAAAGAATGTAATAAGGCTTCAGGGCGTGGAGGGCATCCTGGAATGTATACATCCACAGGAATAATATGATCGGCTCCTTTTACAACAGAATAAGTATTGTAAAAAAACGGGCCACCACTAATAGCGCAAGCGCCCATGGCAATGACGTATTTAGGATCGGCCATTTGGTCGTATAGTCTTTTTAAAACCGGCGCCATTTTATTGACAATGGTGCCTGCTATAATAATAACATCGGCTTGTCGCGGCGAGGCTCTTGCTACTTCAAAACCAAAACGAGAAAAATCGTATTTGGCAGAAGCGGTAGACATCATTTCAATACCACAACAACTAGTCGCAAAGGACAAAGGCCATAAAGAATTGGAACGCGCCCAATTGATAATACTATCAAAAGTACTTACCACTATGCCACCACCTGGTGTTTCATGCACGATACCTGGAAAAGGTTCCTTGCCTGCTATTTTTTCTTTTAACTCCATTTTAATGCACCTTTTTTATGAGCGTATAAAAAGCCCATGAATAATATAAATATGAAAACGATAATTTCAATTAAGGCAACTATGCCTACTTTTTTTACCACCACTGCCCAAGGGTATAAAAACACTAATTCCACATCAAAAATTAAAAAAAGTAAGGCAAATAAATAATAGCCCACATTGAATTGATGCCAAGGAGAAGTATCGGTGGGAATTCCGCACTCATAAGCCTGTCCTTTTTGAGGATTTTTGCTTCCTTTTACTAAAATTTTCCCAATTAAAATACCGCCTGCAGAGAAAGCAATAGCGGCAATTAATAAAGCAATTAATGATATAGCACCCATAGTAATTTTGGTATAAAAATGATGCTGTAAAAGTAGCATTAAAACGGCTAATAATTCCCTAGGTAATCCACATCTAATTCACGGTTTAGGGCATTTTGTTAAACAAATACGCTGTGTCGTATAATTATCTAAAATTTAAAGGAAAAACTGGTCCCAAAAATGGCAGGATCTCCCAAATGAACGGCCCCGAAATCGTAGCCATAAGAAATGTATTTTGTACCCGCTAGGTTTTTAGCCCAGAAGCTTAAAGCCGTCCTCTTGTATTCCATACCCAATTTTGCATTTAATAAATGGTAAGGTGATTGCTCAATGCTATTGGCTAAATCAAAATAAGTGGTTCCTATATATTTCCATTCTCCTCTTAACATTATTTGTACTTCGCTAGAAACAGGGAAGCTGTATTGGGCTGCTAATAATGAAGTGCTAGATGGGGTGAATATAGGACGCTTGCCTGCTAAATTTAGACTTGCTCCTTGTGAAGCAATTTCTAATTTATCATAGGAAGCCGAGGTAGCTCCAAAAGAGTATTGTATTAATAAACCTTTAGTGGGTATGAACATTAATTCTGCTTCTACTCCTTTGCTACTTAATTGTCCAGTATTTTTAGTAATGGTAATGGCATCTGGTAAAATTAAACTGGGCACTTGCGCATCCGTTACTTTTGTATAAAATAAAGCAATGTTTAAAATTAATTTATTATTCAACCAATTGTTTTTAATACCTGTTTCAAAGTTATTACTGTATTCGGGTAAATAGCCCAAAAGTGGCGGCTGTGAAGGGTCTGAGGAGAGTGGAGATAAGCCACCCGCTCTAAATCCTTTGCTATAAGAACCATACCATAAACTATAATTATTTACTTGATAGTCCAAAGAAAGTTTTGGTGAGAGTGCATTAAAATTTGTGCGTCCTAAAGTATCTGGGGTGGTAGTATATAATTCAGGACTAGGGTCATGCTGGTATTCGCCCAATATAGATTGAGTTTGATTTTCATAATCATTTCTTAATCCGAAACTCATATTTAATTTATCGCTTAAAGCATAAGTAGCTTGACCATATATAGCAAAACCTTTTTTAAGAGTGGTACTTGTATTAATGATGCTAAATAAAGAATCTCCTATCATCATTAAGTTGGCATCTATTCCAAAACGAGTAGCTTGTTTTACTGGCGCGTCTTGATAAAATAAGAAAGCACCGGCAGTCCATTTGAACTTGCTATTATTCGCATTATTACTAGTGAATTTAAAATCCTGGGTGAGTACTTTATTATTGTTCCATTTACTACTATAATTATTGATGACTGAAATGGCATCAATGGGAGAGAAGTCGCCATCAATTGGGTTTGTGTAATAGCGGTAGTTTTGTTGATAAGCAGTTTGGCTACTAAAGTTAAAGTCGCTACCAGTATAGCGAATAGACAAGCTCGAATTAGAGGTCTTGTCCTTCATGGTAGTTGTGCTGTTTTGATTTAAACGATAAGGGTTATTAAGTGCATCCTCTGTTCCAAAAACCAATGGGAAGGGTCCTTGATTCTCATTGGTAAGCTGTTTGAAATTGAAATTAACATTCCAACGATCATTGGCTATATATTTTAAAAAGTAATTTCCAGACAATCCATTTTGTTGGTCATAACTAGTTTGCGTAAACTCGTTGGTATAATAGCCATCTCTTTTATTAGATAAAACAGAAGCGCCAAAAAATAATTTATCTTTTATGAGGGGTGTTTTAAACCCTGCCGTAATTCTTTGTTGATTGTAATTGCCTAAACTAATATCTGCAAATCCGCTGCTTGTATTATTAGGTTGTTTAGTAATAATATTAATAACGCCACCCATTGAATTTCTTCCATACAAAGTTCCTTGCGGTCCGCGCAATACTTCAATTCTTTCAATATCGAATAAACTAGGAATATAAGTATCCAAACTAAATTGATTTACTCCGTCAATATAAGTAGCCACCGTAGGGTCGTAAGAACTAGTGGCAATGCCCCTTACAGAAGTTACATCACGAGCGTCTCCCGGGTCGGCGCTATATAAATTAGGAATGATGCCCGTTATTTCTTTGGTATTCCATAATCCAAAAGCATTAATTTGTTTTGCATTTATTGCAGTAATACTTGCAGGAATTTTCTGTAATAATTCTTCTTTTTTTTCTGCAGTTACTACTACTTCATCTAATTGATTGGTGGATGCAATAAGGGTTAATTTTATAATAGTATTAGAGGCGCTTGATTGATTAACTATAAACGCTTTAGAAGATTCTGCGTAGCCGATTGATTTTATGGAAATAGTATATTTACCAGTTCTTAACTCTTTGAATTCAAAAAAACCTTTTTGGTTGCTGATAGCTTGTAAGCTTGTATTTAAAATACTAATAGAGGCGCCTTCTATAGGATTTCCTTTTTCATTTTGTAAAATACCGCTTATGCCTTGACCATTTGTTGTAAGCGCAATAAAAATTCCAAGAAGGGTTATTATATTATTTTTGAGGGAGTTAGACAAGGCTATAATTTTTTAGGATGCAAATATAAGTTTTAAATCAAACCATCAAGTCTAATTCTGTGATTGGATTTACTTTAAAAGTCTTTTCATAGAAATGTATTATAAGAAATAAATTAAATAATTAAACAATAACAAGTAAGGCTTGTGGTTCAATGCTAATAACAAGATTGTCAATATCTGTTTCTAGAGATTCACCGTCAATATGAATGGGCATGCCTTTCTTGTATTGAATGGTAATATGTTGGATAGAGCGTATAGATACTTTTTTGGAGGCGTGAATAGTTTTATTAAATAATCTAATGGCAATGGTGACTGCTTTTAAAATAGTGTGGGGTTGGATGGTGACCACTTCAAGATGAGCATCTTGCAAATCAGAATAGGGAGAGATATAGGCATTGTTGCCAAATTGGTTGGCGTTGGCAATGGTTAGGGAGAAAATTTTTTCTAATGGACCCTTATCGATACTAATTTCAATGGGCTTATAATGGAATAATGTATAAAGAGTTGATTTTACATAATTCATAAAGCCTCTAGTTCTTCCTTTAGCAAAACGGCTTGCTACGGCTGCGTCAAATCCAATACCTGTTGTGCAAAAAAACTTCCTATCATTAATTATACCAACATCAATGGCAATTTCTTTTCCATGAAGGGCCCTAGCTAGTGCTGCATCAAATTGAAGTGGTAATTGCAAATGTCTTGCCAAGCCATTTCCTGATCCCATTGGAATAATACCTAAAGGAATGGTGGTTTCTGTTAAAACAGAGCCTATTTCATTTACTGTGCCATCTCCACCAATGGCAATAATTTTGCTTGCTTTTTGTGCAATCGCTTTTTTTGCAAACTCTATGGCTTCTAATGGTTTATTCGTTTCCCAAATAACAGCATTGGGAATCGCATGCAAGGTAGCTAACCATTGCTTTTTTTGCGCTTCATTTTGAATACCTGCATTCGGGTTATAGATAAAATGAATCATGAACAGCAAAATTATTTAATATCTATCATATTTGAATTATTATTAACCAGATCTTGCTGCTATTTTGTTCAAAAAACGGTATATTAGACTGTGAAAAAACTCATTGCCATAGCTTGTTTTGCTGCCTTGTTATTATCAACAAGTAGCCTAAGCTATTTTTATTGGCTTCAGGAAAAGCTACATGAAAAGGAGCGCTTTACCATAATTGATGCAGGTCAAATTCTTGAAAAAGAAAATGATAGTGATCAAATCACACTCATCGTAAAAGATAGATCCATCTTACCCGAAGGCTATCAGTGGGAGGAAAAAGGGCGTGAATTTAGTTACAAGGGTATGTTTTACGACATTGTTTCCATTGAAAAAACAAAGGAAGGCTGGATCATTAAAGCTGCATCGGATGAAGCCGAAGCAGCCATTGTAGCCAATCAATATAAACTGAATCATTTAAATAAAGAAGCGGAATCGAAATCCAGTTCTTCTAAGATCAAATTGAGCCTTAGCCTTGCTCTGTATGAATGTCCTTCATTCAACAAGCAAAGTTTAATCAACTATACTTTACTAAAAAAGAAATATTCATCTTATGCTACATCTATTTTAAGTAGCTATTCAACAGATATCTCGCACCCGCCAGAGGCTGTCTAATTTATAAGACAGACTTATCAAATAATTTATTTTTTATTTGATAGACGATTCATTTTCATTTTAAAATTAAGCATGCGTTTACTATTAAGCGTACTGTTATTTTTTGGTATGAGTTTGGAACTTCTGGCACAATCTGATACTACAAGCAAGCAATTGCAAGATGTAGTCATTTACGCGAATAAGTTTCCAACACTCTCAAAAAATATAGTACAAAGGGTGGTTGCCTTAACTGATAAATTATTATTAGAACAACAAGCTAATACGGCAGATATCTTAACAGCTTCTGGTCAGGTATTTGTGCAAAAAAGTCAAGCAGGCGGCGGAAGCCCTGTGGTGAGAGGCTTTGAGGCGAGCAGGGTATTGTTAATGGTGGATGGTGTACGTATGAATAGCGCCATTTTTAGAGCAGGTCATTTACAAAATATTGTGACTGTTGACAATATGATATTGGATCGTGTTGAAATAATTTATGGACCAAGTTCTACTTTATATGGTAGCGACGCATTGGGTGGGGTGGTGAATTTATTTACCAAACAGCCACAATTGAATATTTCAAATCTTAATACAAAAAAAGCGCCTTGGAAAGCAAATGGTAATCTGGTTTATAGATATGGCAATGGGCAAAATGAAAATCGCCAACATTTTGATATTAATATTGCTAATAACAAATGGGCTTACCTCACTTCATTTACCAATAGCAGTTTTGGAGATATGCGACAAGGGAATAAAAGATTGGCTGCTTACCCAGACTTTGGTAAAAGACTTTTTTATGTAGCAAGAGAAAACAATAATGATGTCGTAAAAGACAATAGTGTGTCTGTGAATATTCAAAAATTAAGCGGGTACAATCAAACCGATTTTTTACAAAAAATAGTATATAAGCCTAATGAAAACACTTCGCATTTATTGAATATTCAAATCTCTAATTCATCAGACATCAATCGTTACGATCGTTTAACAGAAACGAGTAAGGGATTGCCAGTGTATTCTGAGTGGTATTATGGCCCGCAGGTAAGAAATATGATTGGGTATAAATTAACTAAATCACAATTGAATGGTTATTTTCAAAAATTAACTACGAATGTCAATTACCAGCACCTTGAAGAAAGTAGGATGAGTAGAAGATTCAAGTCCAATGATAAAGAATATAGATTTGAAGCAGTGGATATCTTTGGTTTGAATATAGATTTATTACACCAGGGTAAGTCTAGTGAATTAAATATTGGAGTAGAGTCTTATTATAATAATGTGGGCTCTACTGCGTATAGTAATAATATTGCTACAAATGTTAGAAGTGCTATTGCCACTAGGTATAGTGATGGACCTACCAATATGGCCAATTATGCATTGTATGCACAACACACTCAATTTTTGAAAGGTAATTGGGTATTGAATACTGGTTTGCGTTTGAACAATGTGCAACTGAATGCAAATTTTAAAGATACTGCGCTTATGCATTTTCCATTCACAGATGCTAAACAAAATAATACTGCTATTACGGGTAATATTGGTATGGCCTACAATGGAGCAGATGGATTAAGAATTTCATTTGTTGCAAGCAGTGGATTTAGGGCACCCAATGTGGATGATTTAACTAAAGTATTCGATACAAGAACGGATTATGTAGTGGTACCCAATAAAGATTTAAAACCCGAGTATACTTACAATACCGAATTAAATGTATCAAAAACAACGTCTAATTATAGCATAGGGGCTTCCTTATTTTATACTTGGTTTAAAAATGCATTGGTGGTAGACAAGTTCAAATGGAATAATGCAAGTTCTATTCTATACCAAGGTGTCATGAGTGATGTGTACGCCACTCAAAATAAAGCCAAGGCAGTTGTCTATGGTTTTAATGTAAATGGGTCTGCTAATTTAACACCCAATACAAGTTTAGCTGCTACCTATACTTATACTAAAGGAAACTATACTAATCAAAAGCTTATTGGCTTGAATACAGAATTACCTTTAGACCATATCCCTCCAAGCTATGGCAGACTGGGATTGAAGCATGATATAAAAAAGTTTAGTGCCGAATTGTTTACTGTATTTAATGGATGGAAGCGCATAGAGGACTATAACTTAAATGGAGAAGACAATGAAATTTATGCAACCAAGGATGGTATGCCAGCTTGGCAAATTTGGAATATCAACACTAGTTTTCAGCCAAATAAAAAACTCAATTTAAGTTTTCAAATTGAAAATGTAGCAGACCTTAATTATAGATACTTCGCAAGTGGTATTTCTGCTGTTGGTAGAAATTATATTCTAAGTTGTAGAGTTTCTTTTTAGCGCATCAGTGCTCCTACATTGCTTGAAAATATTTTAACGGCAATGGCTAAAAGAATGACTCCAAAAAATTTACGAACTGCTAGTAAGCCTCCAGGCCCTAGTAAACGTTCTATAAAATTGAGCGATTTTAAAACAGCATATACAATTACTAGGTTGATAAGAATACCTAGTGCAATATATAGTTCATCATAGTTGGCTTTTAAAGACATAATAGTGGTAAGCGTTCCACTACCTGCAATAATAGGAAAGGCAATAGGCACCACCGCGCCTGAGTGTGCATTTTTATCGCCTTTAAATATTTCATGACCTAATACCATTTCAAGTCCTAATAGAAAAATGACAATAGAACCACCCACTGCAAAGGACTTCACATCTAATCCCAATAATTGTAAAAAAGGTTTTCCTATAAACAAAAACAATATCATAAGTGCCCCTGAAATAAGGGTTACTTTAAGCGATTTAATGGCCCCCGATTTTTCTTTCATGGCAATTAATAGTGGAATGGAGCCCACTATATCAATGACGGCAAACAAAGTAAAAATAACGGTCAGTAATTGGTCAAAATGAAATACCATAAAAAAAGCTTTGTATGAAGATACAAAGCTTTTTTAACTATTTAGAGTCGAACTAATTACTAGCTATTATTTTATCCTAAGACCTATCATCAACATTCGGCCTATGGCATTATATCCATTAATCTCATTAAATACCTTATTTCCTAGGTTCTGTCCATCTGCATACACAATAAAATGTTTATTGATGCTATATTGGATATGCGCATTCAATAAGGTATAGCTTTTTAAACTAACATCCTCTGCTGCATAACCACCCACATCGTAACGTTTACTAATATACCTAGCTGCAATACTTAAATTTAATTTTGAAGTTGGCTCAAATGACCATTGAATACCCGCTGTATTTTTTGGGCGCTTTAATAAATAGTTATAAGTAATAGTGTCGGTAGTGGTAACTCTATTTTGATTGGTTTCTTGTCCATTCATTAAAGTATAGTTCAATGAAATATTATTTTTTTCATTGGCCTTCCAATTAAATTCTAATTCTAAACCATTTACTTTTTGCTTAATATAATTGAAAAAATTGTAATCAATATAATTATAGTCAATGCCGTTTTCAATGGTTCTATCATAATACACCCCTCTTGCAAAAACAGTATTAGTTTTATATTCAATGCCTATTTCTGTATTAAAGGATTGTTCTGGTTTTAAGGCTTCGTTATAACTTAATTGATACAGCGAAGGCGCTTTGTATCCAGTGGAAGCGCTTGCCATAAATCGAATTTGGCTATTTAATTTATAAGAAGGGCTAATGGTAAAAGTTTGGTTAGCTCCATAGCGATTATGTTCATTCATTCTGCCACCTAGTTCTAATAACCATTTATTGGAAGCGTCATTTATTAATAAAGAACTATACAAGGCTGTTTGGTATTGAAAAGTGTCTTTAAAAATATCATTGTAAGGCCCGTACCCACTAATAGAGGCGTAGGTTTGATTATAAGAGCCATATCTAAAATCGCCACCAATAATCCATTGAATATTTTTGGAAAGAGGTGTGGAATAAAATGCATCTGCGAACTGAGACTTACCCTTGTATTGGTTGTCTTCGAAAATGGTATAAGTTCTATCAGTGCTATCGTTTTTATATTGACGGTCCTGTGTACTTAATTGATACTGAAACTGAAAAATAGACTTTGCTTTTTTATATTTTAAAATAAGTCCAGTCATTTTTGTATCGTTATTAAACTTCTCGTCTTTATCATCTTTAAAGGCACTATAATCAATATCGGCATTGTAACTTGTTTGGCGTGTTGAAATTTTTACATTCCAATTTTGGTTAATGGTATAATTAATATTAGCAAACCAGTTATTATTCTTATAGCCGTCTTTATCAAAATTATTTTTACCAGTGATATCTGAAGCAGAAGAAAAACCTGATGCCGATTCATTGCTAAATCCAAGCGCATAATTTAATTTACCTAGGCTTTTACTATGCTGTAAGTTTATTTTTTGGGTACCATAAGATCCTGTACTAAAATCTCCTGAGAAATTGGGAATAGATTTATTTTTAGTAATAATATTAATGACGCCCCCAATGGCATCTGAACCATACAGAGTACTTTGGGCGCCTTTTAAAATTTCAATACGTTCAATCGTATTCAAAGGCACTAAGTTTAAATCAAATTCATTGCTAATCATAGAAGGATCGCCCACGGGCATACCATCTATTAATATTAAAGTTCTTCCACTAGAAGCGCCACGCATATAAATACTGGGCACTGTTCCTGCATTACTTAAACTACCGGGTAAATACAAGCCTGCTTGTTCGTTTAAAATTTGCGCGATACTTCTTCCGGCATTGGCTTGAAGGGCTGCAGCATTAATAACAGTAACTACTTTACCTGTACTGCTTTGTTTCTGTTCTACTTTGTTAGCAGTCACAATAACTTCTTCTAAGCTAACAGAATTGTCTGCTCTTTTTTGAAGACTGTCTTTTAAAATGGGTTGACTAGTTGTTTGCCCAAAGGCAAGGGTGGTGGCGAAAAGGCACACCGAGAGCGTGATTAATTTTTTGCTCATTGTTTTGTTTTTTTTGAGTGAACAATGAGCTTCCTGGAGAAAGAGAACCATAATTGATTAAGGAGTCGTCAGAGATAGTCCTAAGAGATTAGCATTTAAAAATAAATGCATACCATCTTTATATCTTCCGGCCTTAATTTTTTACAATCCCTGCTTTTTACCCGAAAGCTGTTGATTTTTTTAAACTAGGCAGGTCTTCTGGCTTGTTCTTCTAGGATGCGTCCTTCCCAAATTGCTTCAGTGGACTTTTTGCAT
>Ga0209443_1002194_pt1 | contig 11644 bp, 9 predicted proteins | sample LauGreBMM110DCMD_2_FD_187571 | JGI IMG/M metagenome (GOLD analysis project Ga0209443, IMG submission 187571) | Freshwater lake microbial communities from Lake Michigan, USA - Su13.BD.MM110.DCMD (SPAdes) (version 2) | ecosystem: Environmental > Aquatic > Freshwater > Lake | place: Lake Michigan... | reverse complement strand
TTCTTTTAAGAAGGCTTAAAGAGTGATGATTTGGTACCTCCGGTCAGACTCGAACTGACACACCCGCAAAGGGCAATAGATTTTGAGTCTATCGCGTCTACCATTCCGCCACGGAGGCATAGTAAAACAATAATTTAAATTATTGAAATAATTTTTAAATAAAATACTCTTTTTAAAAATTAATTAATCTAAATTATCAATGAAAAATTTTAGCAATCAACACAAAAAATACTTTTCAAAAAAAGCATTTGTAAGTTTAGTAGGGCCATTAAATAACACAAAGTTTTTACCACGACTAATAATTTCATCCATTCTTATATTAATATCACCTTCAAGCTTTGGTTATAATAATGAATCTTCATTGCCCTTAGGAAGCCAAGAGATGATTGATTCAATATCAAAAAATAAAATTAAATTCGCCGAAATTCCTGTAGATTTTTTAAATAATAAAAAATTTATTTTGGAGTTAGTTTCAAAAGAATCGCAAACTTATAAAGCATTGCCAGAAAAATTTAAAGCGGATAAAGAGGTAATCAAAATTGCTTTTTCTAAAGATTATATTCCTCTCGAATATATGCCAGATTCTATAAAAAATGATGAAAACTTTATTTTAGAACTAGTTCGGATTAATCCAGAATTACTGAGTTCTGATTTCAAACAAAAAAACTCTCCTTATTTCAAGCAAAAAGTTAAAGAGATGTTAATAAAAAAGGAGATAAAATTTGATGTCGAAGGCCCCAACAGTACAAACAGTTTTTTAAATCTTTTATATTTTTCTGAATATGCTCACGACGATGGAAAGGCGTTACACCTAAAATTAAGAAATGGCAATTATACAAAAATTAGACATATCGAAGAAGAATCAGATACTGAATTTTATCAACTCCCTTACTTCTGGGGATATTTAAAAGATTTGGGATTTTATGTGGTCAATATTGTTGTTACTGAGGGAAGTGATGTATATCTTATTAATGATGTGACGGGTGAAAAATTTCATATCCATAATTCTTACCCAATTTTTAGTCCTGATAAAAAATATTTAGTTTATGCTGATGGTACAAATGGATTTATCGACCAATTTAACGGTATTGAAATTTTCGAAATTAGTCCGCACAATGTTAGGACTGTTTATAAAAAAGAATTTCAATATGGAGACTTTTATCTTTTTCATTCATGGAAAGAAAATAATTCATTTTTAATAAATTCTAAAATTCATGAAGATGGTAAAGAAAAATATGAAAAATATATGTTGGTTTATAAAAACAATTCTGGATGGAATATAAAGGAGTTTAAGTCTGAAGATTCTGTGAAAAAAAATAAATGAATTTAATTTTTTTTGCTTTTTTTTTGCTTCATTTTCTGTTAATTATTTAAGTTTACATAATGTCAATTATGGGGGTTATTTGCGTAAAAAAAAATAGCCTAAACGGCTATTTTTAGCAAATAACGGGATCAGGAACGAAGTGACGCAATCCCAGTCGCGAATCTTTTTTGAAAAAAAAGATGAAATGTTTATCCACAAATTTATTTTTTATAATTTTTACTTTGGCTCGAGAGCGTTCATTATCGAGGCTTTTTTGACCCCCCACGTCTCCAGATGTGCAACTACCGTTGCAATCGTTCGCCTGCTCTCCCGAAAAGCGGGAGAGCGATTGCAACACCTACGTACTATAGCTCCCCCCTTGAGGGGGAGCAGGCTCCGAGGATTTAACGGTAGTTAAATCCTCGGAGCCGTGGGGGGTCAAAAAAGTCAAGACAATCAACGGTTTTAATCCAAAGTAGAAGTTTCTCAATAATATTTTTTCAAAAAAACGATTTCTTGATTTTGTTTTTAATCAATAATTTTTCCATTTTTTAAAACAACAATTGATGGTTTTTTAAGTTATTTTTATAGTTTATTGATAATTTTATAAGAAAAAAATATGAGGTTTTTTAGGTTAAAAACAAAATCAAGAAATTGTCCTTTTTGGAATTTTTTTTGTTTTAGCTTTTCTCGCAACATCAAAACCTTTGTTGCTCTTGGTTTTTGACCCCTCACGATTCTAGAAACTTAACTACCGTTAAGTTTCTAGAATCCGCTCTCCCTCAAGGGGAGAGCTATGGCTCCGTAATCGTTGCGAGTATTTTTATAAAATGTAGGTTTGTAAGCCCTCAAGGTAGGAGCTACAGCATGTTGACGTTGCGAGTTACTATATCAACTTCATCAATTCGTTAAGAATTGAATTCGAGCTTTGAAGCCATAAATCTTGGCTTCGTAGATCAATTTTATTGTTAAAATGGCGATTAAAAACTCGTGCCAACATTCTCATTTCTTCATCAAAAATATTGTTAATATTTATAACTTTATAACCAAATTTTTGCAGATTTTTTTTAATTTTTTCAATTTGCGAATTTTCATCTCCGAACTCAAATATCAAGGCCTCTTCGCTTGAAGAAAAAAATAATTTTGGATATAATCCGATGTTATTTTTTGCTAAAAATTCCCAATCAAATAAATGTGAAGGATCTTGTTTACGATCAAGTAAACCGCTTGCCGAATCATAAGCGATGTCGGAATGACCTAAAATATATCTATTTTGAATTTGATATTTATTAATTATATAACTTGCCAAGTCAACGCCTGCAAGCATTTGTTGGTGAGAAAAATTATTAGAAAAAGGATCGGAATTTATAAATTCAATACCAATTGAATTGATATTTAAACCCTCAAAACCATTCCAACAACTTACTCCAGCGTGAAAAGATATATCATTTTCATCAACTAATTGCACAATTTTACCATTATTATCGATTAAAAAATGGGCACTCACCTCATAATGCTCGAGTGCTTCGATGGTTTCTGCGATTGAATTTGCTTGTAAATGATGCAAGATTAAAAAGTCGATTTGCCTTTTCCCACCATGCCTTCTATAGCAATTTTCTGGAATATTTTCTTGAAGAATTTCGAATGAATCCATAAACAATTTTTGACAATAAAAATTTAAAAAGTAATTTGTTATAAATAAATTGATTTAACTTTTAACATTTTAAAATTAATTATGTCAAATAAAAAACAGTCGCAAAATAATATTGATGATTCAAAGGATTCTTTAAAATCAAATAATAAAACTCAAAAAGAAATTGAGGCTTTAAATTTCCATACTCAGGGTCAGCCTGGAAAAGTTGCTATGCATGCAACCAAACCCCTTAACACTCAACGCGAACTCGCCCTCGCCTACTCTCCTGGAGTTGCAGTGCCATGTTTAGAAATTCAAAAAAATCCTGATTTGGCCTATGATTATACCTCAAAAGGCAATTATGTCGCGGTTATTTCTAACGGAACAGCGGTTCTGGGGCTTGGAAATTTAGGCGCCCTCGCCGGCAAACCAGTGATGGAAGGAAAATCTGTTTTGTTCAAACGCTTCGCCGATATTGATTCAGTCGATATCGAAGTTGACACAGAAAATGTTGATGAATTTATTAACGCCGTAAAATATCTCGGACCAAGCTGGGGTGGAATTAATCTTGAAGATATTAAAGCACCAGAATGTTTTATTATCGAAAGCAAACTTCGTGAAATCATGGATATTCCAGTTTTTCATGATGATCAACATGGCACCGCCATTATTTCAGCGGCCGGAATTCTAAATGTTTTACATTTATCGGGCAAAAAATTTAATGAAATAAAAGTTGTAGTTAACGGCGCTGGCGCAGCCGGGATCGCTTGCTTAGAGCTTTTGAAAGCTATGGGATTACCTCACGAAAGCGCACTTTTATGCGATACTAAAGGCGTAATTTACAAAGGCAGAACAGATGGCATGAATCAATGGAAATCTGCTCACGCTGTTGAAACTAAAGCGCGTACTTTAGCCGAAGCAATGAAAGGAGCGGATGTATTTCTTGGACTTTCAGTTAAAGGGGCGGTAACCAAAGATATGGTTAAATCGATGGCAAAAAATCCTGTGATTTTCGCCATGGCAAATCCTGATCCAGAAATTTTACCTGAAGAAGTTCGCGAAGCTAGAAGCGATGCTATTGTTGCAACGGGTCGAAGTGATTACGAAAATCAAGTTAATAATGTAATGGGTTTTCCATATATTTTCCGCGGAGCGCTTGATGTCAGAGCATCAACCATTAATGAAGAAATGAAAATCGCGGCGGTAAACGCCATCGCCGAAATTGCTCGTCAACCAGTTCCTGATGAAGTTATCAAAGCTTACGGTGGTCGCGAAATGAAATTCGGACCGCATTACATCATCCCTACCCCATTTGATTCAAGATTGATTTATACTGTTCCAGTTGCAGTGGCGAAAGCTGCGGTTGCAAGTGGCGTAGCTAGAAAACCAATTAAAGATTGGGATGCTTACACTAAACAACTTCAAGCGCGTCGTGATCCTTCAGTTAACAGTTTAAGTTTAATTTTTGAAAAATTAAAAAGATCGCCGAAAAATGTTATTTTCGCCGAAGGTGAACAGCCAGAAATTATCAAAGTTGCTAGCATGTGGCGTGATAACAAATATGGTAAACCGATTTTAGTTGGAAAAAAAGAGCGTATTCTTGAAAAAATGCGAGAATTAGATATCGATGAAAAAGGCATTGAGATCTACAACTCAGCAATTTCAGGCGAGAATAACAAATATATCGATTTTCTTTATTCAAAATTACAACGCAAAGGCGTTCTTCTTTCTGATTGTGCGCGAATGATTAAAACTGATCGCAATATTTTTGCTGGATCGATGCTCGCTTGCGGACATGGCGATCTTCTTGTCACTGGTTTAACGCGTGGCTATAGCAAATCTTTGAAAGATGTTTGGCAAGTTATAAAAAACAAAAAAGATCATATCGTTCTTGGAGTTTCGATGATTATTTCCAAAGGTCGCACGATTTTTATTTCTGATACCGCTTGTTCAGAATTATCATCATCGGAACATTTGGTTAGCATCGCAATTCAAACTGCCAGAAAAGTTCGCAAAATGGGCTACGAACCAAAAGTGGCGTTCTTATCATTTTCAAATTTTGGCAGTGCTTTAAAAAACGAATCAAGTCGCATGAAGCATGCAGTTGAAATACTCGACGGCATGAAAGTCGATTTTGAATATGATGGCGAAATGACCGCCGATGTCGCTTTAAATCCAGAGAAAATGGCAAAATATCCATTTTGTCGATTGACGGGGCCAGCCAATATTTTAATTTGTCCAGGGCTTCATTCGGCAAGTATCGCCACCAAACTTCTTGAGGAAGTTGGCAATTGCACGGTGATTGGACCAATTTTAGATGGCTTTGAAAAGCCCGTTCAAATCGTTACGATGCAGTCTTCGATCAACGATATTCTTAACATGTCAGCGGTTGCTGCGGTTGATTCATCTAAATAAAATATTGTAATATATGGCCCTCCCAAATACTGCACCAATTTCCAATTCTTTTCTTGCTGGAGTTGCTTCAGGAGCAATTCCAGGCGCCGCATCAACTACTTCGAATCATGCTGGTGGATTTCCCAATAGCGGTGGTAATGGCGGGGGAATGATGTTAGAAGGATCCGTTGACACAATGTTACAACATGGAGGACTTGATGGCGCTACTACGCTTGGTTCTATGAATACAATACTCGGTGCTATACAAGGAGGAGCATTTGCAGGAGATATTTTTGCTGTTTTTGAAAAATATTTAGGAAACCTTCAAACACTTAAAAATTTCAAAAGCCTATTCGCTTTAGGTGGGGTGAGCCTTTCCAATGCGAGATTAGGACTTGGCGCAGCATTACTTCCTTCAGGACAAGGTCAGTCGCCTAGTCAATAATAGAATTATTTAAATTATTTTTCACTAAATTATAAAAAAATTATAAAATGAAACCAGAGCCAAAAACCGAAGATTCAACTAAAAAAAATTCTGAAATTTCAGAAGAAAATTTAGAAAACAATGATGATTTAAAAAAACCAGAAGAAAAAGAAGACAACACTCGCTTTGGCGATTGGGTTATAAACGGTCGAACAATAGATTTTTAGTTTTTTTTATAAAAATTTCATGCAATTTTATTTCCAAAATTTATTATTCGAAATTTAAATAATATTAAAAAATTAAACGATTAACTTTAATCTAAAAATCAAATTAATGATAAAATTTTTAAAATATTTTTTAACATTCATTCTTATGAGTTTTTTATCTTCGTGCTTTTTATTTTCTGAGTCCGGATATTACAAAGGAAGCACTTCCGACCATTTCGATGGCAAAAGATTTTTCAATCCAAATAGCGAAGATCCACTCAAAAAAAACTTCATGTCATATTATAAAGCTAGGGCAAAATATGAGGCTGAAAATGGCAAATCTTTTTGGGTTAAAGATCTAATCGAAGTCAATAATTATAAACCATTAGAAAAAGTTAACAATAATAAAATCTCAACAACTTTTGTTGGTCATTCAACATTTTTATTACAATTTAATAACTTAAATATTTTAACCGACCCGATTTGGTCTAATCGCGCTAGTCCCGTATCTTTTTTAGGTCCAAAAAGAGCTAAAAAACCCGGAATAAAATTTGAAGATTTACCAAAAATTGATATTGTTTTAATTAGCCATTCGCACTACGACCACTTAGACATACCAACCATCAAAAAACTTCGTGATTTTTCTAATCCGCAAATTTTTGCTGGCCTTGGAATCTGTCATTATTTAAATCATGTTAAAAATCTAAAAATTAATTGCCAAGAAATGGATTGGAACGAAAAAATTCAATTTAACCAAAATCTTTCGATTAATTTTTTACGCGCCAAACATTGGTCTAAAAGAGCTTTTTGGGGCTCAAACGCAACTCTTTGGGGAGCTTTTGCGCTCGAAACTAATCTTGGAAATATTTATTTTGCTGGCGATACGGGCTATGATTCACATTTTGTGGAAGCTGGACAAAAATTTAAAAACTTTAAACTCGCCCTACTCCCAATTGGCGCTTATAAACCTCAAGATTTTATGGTTCGTCACCATATCGATCCAGCTCAAGCTGTTCTTGCGCATAAAGAACTTAATTCTGAAAAATCAATCGCCATGCATTTTGAAACTTTTCAATTGGCTTCGGATAATTTTAAGGATCCTTCAGAAGATCTTAAGAAAAATCGCTTGTTGGCTAATTTAGAAAAAGATTTTTTAATCTTGGAAGTTGGCGAAAATAAAGAATTTTAAGAAATATATTTTACTACGGACAACTAAACAATACATGACTCCACTCGCCATCAATCTGGCATCTCATTATTTTTATTACATAAATGAGTGGATTTGCACTAATGGGATTTGGGCATTTAGCATTAGCATATAAATATTGGTCATAATATAAACTTCTTTTGGTGTAACCTAAGCCCCCCATATCATCAGAACCTTTGCAATATATTAGCCTTTCGGCAGAAAAATCAGCCTTAAAATTACTGCGCGTATAATAAAAAACGATATCATCAAAATTATCGCTTACAAGAGATTTAACGATTAAAATATTATCAAAAACTGCGGTTGGCGGGGACGCTAAATCGTTAAATCCGGCTATCTGATTATTAACTTCTTCGGGTTCGGTTGAGGCAATATTTTGTATCCCACTTTCCGCGTTAAAGGCTCCCAAACCATTTTCACCAGCACTTAACAAAACAAATATAGGAGGCTCCTCAATAATTGATACAATTGAAAAATTCTCAATGGTTTGATCCTTGGTTTGTTTCTCCTTAATGGTAATTACATTTAATGCTAAATCAGCAGTTCCAAAGCTTGGACCAACATCATTTAAATTAGAGCCGGTAGCAATAAATTTATATGTAAAGCGTCGATCGATAATATAATTAAACTTATTTCCGTAACCATCCTCAGCATATTCGGAACTTAAATTTAAAGCTTTTATTGGCACCCCTCCAAAAAATAAATTACCGCTTGTTGATGATTTATAAACCCCCGCTCCCTCGCATCCTGTTACAGCTCCAACCTCTTGACCATAATTAGCATCATTTACTTTTGAAGTTAAAATTGAGGCGGGACAAGGCAATTTTTTATTAACCATTAAATAAGTTCCCATTGATTTATAAATCTCGTTCATTCTTTGATTGGTTAATGCAGATTTTGCATTATTAATGCTTCCGGTTGCGAAAGAAAAAACGCCAGCCATCAATAAAGAGATAATCAAAATAGTGATTGAAAGCTCAATAAGAGTATAAGCTTTTTTATTTTTTTGAGAGGGTTGTATAATTTTAAATTTTATCATGGCGATGAGGTACAATTGTTTACTGTAATAGTTCCCCCTAGGCCATCGGGTGGACATGCCCAAGAGTAATAGCCTGTAAATCCAGTTGAACAACTTCCTTCACCAGATTCTCCTGGAGAACCTTTTAGCCCCTGCATTCCATTTTCTGTAGCAAATACACAATAAGCTATACAATTATTTGTAGAGGTTGCAACGCCAGCACTATTACATGACCAAATATAACTTCCTTTATAGCCAACTTCACATTCACCATTTTCGCCACCGGTATTGCCATTTACAATCTTTGATTTCATTCCAGCACTTCCACCAACTGTACATGTACTTATTACCGCCTGGGGGCAAGCTACAATTAGTTGAATCCACTTTCCAAACGCATCGCATTTTATAGTTTTTTTTATCGACTCATTTCCAAGTGGACATGCCGAAGCAATTAGTTCACCACCATAATATTTATTCTTTTTTTCAAAATCAGCATCAATTATATCAGCTCCCTTGCATGGTATCAGAGATTTTAGATTAAAATTATTAACAAAATCATTGCGGGTTTTGAAAAAAATAATATCATCAAAAGCCTCTTCGGATTCGAAATTATTATAAAATATTTTATTAAAAATATTATCAGTAACTCCATTTTCCAATTCTTCGGCATTTACTGGTGACTTACATTTTCCATCTAGTGAATCATCTTTAATTCCAGTATTTTTATATGCACCAAAACAATTTGCTCCAGCACTCATCAAAACGATTATCGCATCACTATTGACAATAACTTCACCGCCTCGTCTTCGCTCTTTAATAGAAAATATATCCTTGTAAGGTGCAGTTCCAAAGCTAGGATAAACATCAAAATTTGATAGATCTGCTTCTAGGTCCACTTCCGAAAGATATCCATAAGCAAATTTTTGATCTATAAAATAATTTATCTTATTGCCAAAAGCATCTTCGGCAAAATCGGCACCAAGCTTTAATTCATAAACTGGAACCATTCCAAATATTAAATTTGAAGAACCGATTGCGCTTGATGAGTAAGATCCTTTATCAACTTGATTTGCCATATAGCAATTTCCAGACGCATCTCGAACTTCTTTACCATATTCAGCATTTCCGCGAGCCACCTTAATCGATGCTGGACATGGCAATCTTTTGTTGTTCTCCAAAAAAAGTCCCATTGCATTATAAATTACTTTCATTCTATCTTTTGTTACTCTTTCTTTAGCGCTGTTAACCATTCCAGAAGATGAAAAAGATCCAAACATTAGCAATGCTATAACTAAGATTACCACACTTAATTCGATCATTGTAAACGCTGTATTACCCTTCTTTAAACTTTTAATTTTTGCAAAAGAAAATATTCTAGCCACCAACAAATAGATCTTTAAAATAGCAGTCGAAAGCTTAATAAGAATATAAGCTTTTTTATTTTTTAGACTGGGTTTTATAATTTTAAATTTTATCATTGAAGACAATTATTTGTAACACTTCCTACGCCAGTTGCACTGCATGACCAATCATAACTTCCACTACTTTCACATTCACCATTTGTGCCACTGGTATTGGCATACACAATTTTTAATTTCATATTGGCACTTCCGCCAACTAAGCAGGTTATCCAATCGCGATCACATATATTAATTTCAAACCAATTGCCAAATTTATCGCAATATTTTTCAGGAATTTTTTTATAATCGAAGCCACAAGGTGTTCCGAACAAATTCTGACCGTAATATGCACTTTTACCACCAAACTCTGTTCCCGCATTTACGCAAGCGACTAAATAATGGACATTAAAATCTTGAACAATTTGATTGCGCGTTTTAAAAAGAACTACATCATCAAAAATTTCACTATTTTGTGAATTATAAATAAAGTTTTTATTGAAAGAAGAGTTATAATCATTCTCCGTTTCATCGGGATCGCTTGAACGAGGATTTTGGGTTCGCGCATTGGCATTAAAGGCACCAAATGCATTCAATCCATGACTAATAATTACTAAAATTGCATCTGAAGTTATATCTCTCGGAGTTGCCGAAGGTTTTTCTTTGACGGTTATTATTGAATTGTAAGGTTCTGTAGTTCCAAAGCCAGAATTTGAGTTTGATACAACTTCTTGAAAAACAGTAGTAAATCTTTGATCAATGACATAAGAAATTTTACCTCCAAAATCGTCTTCGCCCATGCTAAGTGGCAAATTAAGGGTTTTCGCAGGAATCATTCCATAAAAAATATTAGGATTAGTTGGATTCACATAAACTCCACTTCCAACCGCCCCAGTTCCGCAACCCGAGCCATTTCCATATTCAACGCCGTATGAATTTTCATTTTTTGTTAGCTCAAGGCTCGCTGGACATGGCAATCTTTTATTTTCTAACAAAAATTTTCCAAGAGACTTATAAATTTCATTTATTTTATTTTGTGTAGAGATTTTTTTTGCCTTATTGAACGCACCAATTGTAATCGTCAAACCCCCCGTCATTAAAACTGCAAGAATTAAAATTACTATCGAAAGCTCAACAAGCGTATATGCGGATTTTGGTCTTGATATTTTCTTATTAACCACAATTTTTTGACTTAATTTTTTTAACAAACTTTTTAATAAATTAGATTCTTAAAAAAATTATTTCAACATTTATAGGCTTTATAAAAAAATAGTTAAACTTTTTATCTATTTTAATAAATATCGCAGAATTTTTATTGAACTACGATATTATAAAACTTCAATTGTCCCGAACCGTAACTTCCGTCCGTAGAATAAACTCCCGGACCAAAAGCAGTTCCACCTTGCACTGCGAAGTTAGTCCAAGTTCCGTAATAACAGCTACCATAGCCATAGCCATTAGTAAATACATTATACCAAGTATTATTAACATATAATTTACCCGGATCATAGGATGCATTCCAATCAGCAGTACAATATCGATAATCAAACGAAACTCTAGTTGCCCATGCAGGTAAATAAGTGAAATAATAAGACCATTGCGAACCGCATCCATTAGGACCCATTACGCCAACTGAATTGTTTGAAGTATCGAAAGAATAAGATGAGCAACCAACACTAGTCCAAGCATTCCAATTTGGAGTGAATGACCCGCCAGAAGCAGTGCAAGAACCACCCAAATTCGGATTATTCATGGCATTACAATTATAGGTGATAGTTCCAGTGTATCCTGCATCGCATGTAAAGCTACTCGCACCAAAATTCAAGGTTCTACCAGCATAACCAGTGCCAGCTCCAATTGAACAAGTGATTGGGGTACAACTTCCATTTAGATTCGGAGTATTTTGCGCATTACAATTATAGCCGATATTTCCAGTGTATCCAGAAGCATCGCATGTAAAGCTACTCGCACCAAAATTCAAGGTTCTACCAGCATAACCAGTGCCAGCTGAAATTGCACAAGTGATTGGGGTACAACTTCCATTTAGATTCGGAGTATTTTG
>Ga0209443_1002191_pt1 | contig 11657 bp, 10 predicted proteins | sample LauGreBMM110DCMD_2_FD_187571 | JGI IMG/M metagenome (GOLD analysis project Ga0209443, IMG submission 187571) | Freshwater lake microbial communities from Lake Michigan, USA - Su13.BD.MM110.DCMD (SPAdes) (version 2) | ecosystem: Environmental > Aquatic > Freshwater > Lake | place: Lake Michigan... | reverse complement strand
GCGGATGGCAAGGTTTAATCGGCTGTTTAAGACAGGGCCACCAAAAAAGTTATTTACCAGCAACAATTTCCAGCGATTTGGATGGTCGATTTCGTAAGCTAACCCCCCTAAAATCGCATACGCTTGGTTGAAGTCGGTCTTTTTGACCTCATGAAAAGTTTTAAGCGGTTCAAAAGTGCTATTGGCAAGAATCACACCTGGAGAGTTTAGTTCTGGTGCTTGTGGAAGGAATCTTTGCAAGGCTAAAAGTACTCTTTCAATCGATACGTTTCCAACCACGGCAAAAACCATGTTCTCAAAGCGATAATGTGTGCTAACAAAGTGTTTAAGGTCTGATTGTGTGATTTTATTTACCGATTCCTCTGTCCCTAAAATGTTGTGGGCCAAGGGGTGTCCATCAAAAATGCGCTCTTGAAATTCATCAAAAATATTTTCCTCCGGCGTATCAAGGTACATATTGATTTCATCTACGATCACCTTTTTCTCTTTTTCTAATTCCGCTTCGGGAAAGGTGGATCGGAAAACGACATCGCATAAAATATCGGTGAGGCGGGATAGATGTTTGGACTGTGTGGTGCCGTAAATGGTGGTTAACTCCTTGGTTGTGTAGGCGTTTAACTCACCGCCAACCACTTCTAAGTGATTTAGCACGTGAATGGTCTTTCGGTGGGTGGTGCCCTTGAAGAGCATGTGTTCTAGGCAGTGGGCTAGGCCGGGATTCTGGCCATCGTTTTTACTTCCCGCTTGAATGGTAAATCCTGCATGAACCAACTGAGTGCCTTTCACGCGTTGGTGTACCACGCGCAAGCCATTTGGCAGTGTAATTAATTGGTATTGTTCAGAACCCATCGATTGGCAAAAATACCTTCTGTTTGGCGTATTTTTGTACTATTCCATGTTAATCAACAATACTTCCGACTTAGTTCAAAATATCAAGGACAGAAAATACCATTCTGTTGTCATTACTACACACCATAAACCCGATGGCGATGCGATGGGTTCTACCTTGGGACTTTGTGCGTTTTTGCAAGAATTTATTGATGATGTTGTGGTTTGTACGCCCACGGATTACGCAGAGAATTTATTTTGGTTGCCGGGTAACGCAGCGGTGATAGATTTTGAGGTAAATCCTACGTTGGTGGCAGAAAAAGTAGCGTCGGCGGATTTGGTTTTTTGTCTGGATTTCAATCGTTTGTCGAGGATCAACCAATTGGGTGAACTAGTACGTGAATCAAAGGCATCAAAAGTAATGATAGACCATCACTTAGAACCTGATAGTTTTTCCGAATACACCTATTGGAATCACGAAGCGTCTAGTACTTGTGAGTTGGTTTATTTGTGGATTAAGGAGGCGTTTGGTCAAGGTTTTATTACCAAGGACATCGCGACATGTTTGTATACGGGTTTGATGACGGATACTGGAAATTTCCAGCACAACAACACCAAACCATTTACCTTGAGATTGGCGGCGGATTTGATGGAGTTTGGCGCCGACCACTTGGAAATACATGCCAATATTTACGATGTATTTACGTTGGATCGCACCAAATTATGGGGATACTGTCTTTATAAGAAGCTAGAAATTATTCCCGAATGCAGAACGGCTTTGATTTATTTGGATAGAGATGAACTGCGTCAGTTTCATGTTCAGACGGGCGATACAGAAGGCTTGGTGAATTTTGGGTTGGGGCTGAAAGATATCGTATTGAGTGTTTTGATTATTGATAGAACGGAAAGGATTAAAATGAGTTTCCGTAGCAAAGGGACATTCCCAGCCAATGAGTTTGCGGGTAAATATTTTGAGGGGGGCGGACATAGGAATGCTGCGGGCGGACAGAGTACGGAGACGTTGGAGGAAACGGTTGCTAAGTTTAAGGCTTCCATTCAGTTGTATAAAAAAGAATTACAAGCGATTTAACGGATCATTTAAAATTATCGAAATGAAAAAGCAGTTTTGGATTGGATTGATTTTGTTGCCATTGCTACTGGCGGTGGGTTGTAATGGGGGGTTTAAGACCAGCGAGAAAGGTTTGGTTTATAAGTTTTTAGAAGGCGATGCGCTGAAGAAACCCTACGGACCGCATCACTTTATGTTGTTAAATCACATGTTGATTGGACCCCAGGGCGACACGCTGGAAAATAGTTTTTTATCTGACACGTTAGAAGAGCTGCCATTTCCTTTGGTTGCCAAAAATGAACTCTTAGAAGCTTTGATGATGATGGGTTCTGGGACAAAAATGGAGGTTAAAATCAGCACGGATAGTTTGAAACTCAAAATCGGGGGATCGCCTTTGATTGGTTTATTGGAATCTGGGAAAGAGGCTCGTTTTATTATTCAAGTGGACCGCGTTTTGTCGGCCGAGGATTATGATGCCTACCGAAATCAGAAATTCTTGAATCGAATTATGGCTGAGAACAAAATGATCGACGATTATGCATCGAAGAATGGGTTGAAAGGCATGGTCGAGGGTGGTTGGTTATTGGATTCTACCAAAATGATCAAATATCGGATCAAACAGAACGATGGGAGTTACGATACAGAGCATCGCAGGTTAGAAAATGCGCCATTTTTGAAATCGGCAAATGCGGCCACGTTTCATTGCGAAGTATATAATATCGACGGCACATTGCTTGTGAATTCATCCATGGAAGGCAGGCTGTATCGCGCGGAAAAGTTGGGAGTTGATCCTTTTGAATCTGCGTTGGCTATTTACGATGTAAGGTGTATAAATATTTTGCCATTCTATTTAAGTGACGGCGAAGAAGGAGAGTTTTTGGTAACGTCTTCCAATGGTTATGGCAACCGCGGAAGAATTGGTGTGCCCTCGTATGCCCCTCTTAGGGTTGTTATTAAATCAGTTAATGCGGAGTAACACAAATTTTTCTCTCAAACAGCACATCGAACATAGTAATTTTGAATCTTTATGAGCAAAAAGAACATAATCATCACAGGCGGAGCAGGTTTTATTGGAAGCCATGTCGTTAGGCGTTTTGTCCAGAATCATCCTGATTTGCATATCATCAACCTAGATGTACTTACGTATGCTGGGAATTTGGAGAATTTGAAGGATATCGAAAACGCATCGAACTATGAGTTCGTTCGTATGGATATTACTGATAAAGAGGCGGTTGAGTCATTGTTTACATCGCGCAGCATTCATGGCGTAATCCATTTGGCGGCGGAAAGCCATGTTGATAGGAGTATTACCAATCCGATTGATTTTGTAATGACAAATGTGGTGGGTACGGTTGTTTTGTTGAATGCCTACAAGGCTCATGGCGATACCGAAACGGGTAGATTCTATCATGTTAGTACGGACGAAGTCTATGGAACCTTAGGAGACGATGGCAAATTCACCGAGGAAACTCCTTACGATCCAAACTCACCTTACAGCGCATCAAAAGCGAGTTCAGACCATTTTGTTAGGGCCTACCATGAGACATATAAAATGCCAATGGTAATTAGTAATTGTTCTAACAATTATGGCAGTCATCAATTTCCTGAAAAACTGATTCCGTTGATGATTCATAATATTACGAACAACAAACCGCTCCCTGTTTATGGCAAGGGAGAGAACATTCGCGATTGGTTGTGGGTTGAAGATCATGCGCGTGCTATCGAGACCATTTATTTCAATGGTAAAAATGGGGAGACGTATAACATTGGTGGCAATAATGAGTGGAAGAACATTGATTTGGTTCACAAACTCTGCGAAATCATGGACCGTAAATTGGGACGTGAAGCGGGTGAATCAGCCAAGTTGATTACCTATGTAACTGATCGTAAGGGCCACGATTTCCGATATGCGATTGATGCGAGTAAGTTGGAAAACGAATTGGGTTGGTCGCCTAGTGTGGCTTTTGACCAAGGGTTTGATAAGACAATTGATTGGTATTTAGAAAATAATGAATGGCTGGATCGCGTTACCTCTGGCGCGTATGCGGATTATTATTCGTCGATGTACGCAGCTCGTTAAGAGTATAGAATTAGTCAAATTAGTAGTATAAAAAGATTAACATTGAATAAGATGCAGCTATATAATACCCTAAGTAGAAAACTCGAAACGTTTGAATCGATTTCACCGAAGCATGTGGGTATATATGTTTGTGGACCTACTGTATATGGACCTCCACATTTGGGTCATGTTAGGGGCCCGATTGTGTTCGATGTGCTACGTCGATATTTGATTTTGCATGGCTACAAGGTTCGCTTTGTAAGAAACATAACGGATGTGGGCCATTTGGTTGGCGATGCAGATGAGGGCGAAGATAAACTTGCCCAACAGGCGAAGGTGGAACAATTGGAGCCGATGGAGGTAGCCCAAGCCTATACCGATGCCTACAATTCGGTGATGGATCGCATGAATGTAATGAAGCCGAGCATTGAGCCTCGCGCAACGGGTCATATCATCGAACAGATTGAAATGATACAAACCATCATCGAAAAAGGATTGGCTTACGAGGTAAATGGTTCGGTATATTTTGATGTGATGGCTTACAATTCGCATCAGCATTATGGTGTGTTAAGCGGTCGAGTTTTGGAAGATTTACAGGCGGGCGCGGGCAATCAAAGTCGTTCCTTAGAAGGCCAAGACGAAAAACGCAATCCCAATGATTTTGCTCTGTGGAAGCGGGCATCGGCGGAACATATTATGCAGTGGAGCAGTCCTTGGGGCAAGGGTTTTCCGGGCTGGCATATAGAATGTAGTGCAATGAGTGCAAGGTATTTGGGAGAACAATTTGATATTCACGGGGGTGGTATGGATTTGCTGTTCCCTCACCATGAATGTGAAATAGCGCAGAGTACTGCAGCTCACGATCATAGTCCGGCCAAATATTGGATTCACCACAATATGATTACAATCAACGGTCAGAAAATGGCTAAGAGTTTGGGCAATGGTATTATGGTGGAGCAGCTTTTTTCAGGCGAAAATCCATTGTTAGCCCAGGCTTATGGTCCAATGACGTTGCGATTCTTTGTTTTGCAGGCACATTACCGCGGGACCTTGGATTTCAGTAACGATGCTTTGCTCGCGGCCCAAAAGGGTTGGCAGAGAATGCAATCGGCGTTTAAGTTGGTGGATAGCCTACAAACAGTGAATTCTGATGCTACCTGTAATGTAGATGATATTGTTTTAGGGGTGCAGGAAAGTCTAAACGACGACCTAAATACTCCGCAAGTAATTGCTCATTTATTTGAATTGGCTCGCAGAATCAATGTGGTTAACGACGGCAAGGATAGTATTACGGAGGCAACCAAACTGACAATCAAATCTATCATCCATGATTATTGTGAAGGTGTTTTGGGCATGAAAGCCGAAGACGCGGATGACAATTCTGGACTAGACGATGCGATGTCGATCTTATTGGAATTGAGAGGCAAAGCAAAAACAGACAAAAACTGGGCCTTGAGCGACCAAATTCGGGATGCTTTGAAGGAAAAAGGTTTCGAAATTAAAGACGGTAAAGACGGAACTACTTGGAATAAAATTTAATTCAAGTGATTTTATAATAATTGATTATGCCAGGTCACTTCACCTTTTACTGTAATAAAATAGAAAATGGTGTCGCGTTTTTTGACGAGGTAGAAGCCAAGCACGCCATTCAGGTGCTCAGATATTCGGTTGGGGATGAAATTCACTTTACCGATGGCCAGGGATTGCACATGCGGGGTGCAATTGAAACTGCAAATAAGACCGGATTTCAAGCCAGAATCACAGAATCTATAGTGGTGGAAAGACCGGCTGAACTTCACCTATTCATGGCCATATTGAAGGCGGGAGATAGAATGGAATGGGCCTGTGAGAAAATTACCGAGCTTGGCGCATCGAGTCTTACGCTGTTTCAAAGTGATCATGGGGAGCGGGGGAAGGTGAATATTGAACGAATGAAGAAGGTTGCATTATCGGCGATGAAGCAAAGTCATGGTGCCTGGATGCCCAAAATCGAAGTCCATACATTCAAAGAAGCGGTGGAACTATTCGCCACTTTGGATTCTAAATATATTGCTTATTGCGGTGATGGCGAAAAGTCTGATATGATGTCGTTGCGTTTGCCAAGCGCCATCATGATTGGTCCTGAGGGAGATTTTTCGGTCAAAGAGATGGAGATGGCTCAGCGTTTGGGCTGGAAGACTTTGGATTTAGGCAAGCAAATTCTAAGAACTGAAACTGCGGCAGTGTCTGTTGCGGCGGCTTTGCGATTGCGATAATTGTGGGTAATTCTCAGTGTTTTGGTGGACTGTGAAGGTGTCTGATTTCTGTGAATTGGGTATCTTTGTTTTGTGAATGTTTTACTATTAGGATCGGGTGGACGTGAGCATGCTTTTGCGATGAAAGTCTGCGAAAGTGATAAGCTGGATCGTTTGTTTGTTGCACCGGGAAATGCGGGCACCGCTCAATTTGGAACCAATGTAGCATTGAATCCTACGGATGTATCGCAAGTGTATTCGTTTTGCTTAGAAAATCAGATCGAACTAGTAATTCCGGGCAATGAGGATCCCTTGGTAGCTGGAATTACAGATTATATCGAAACCCACGCTGCTGCCGATGGAGTAAAAATCAAAGTCGCAGGTCCGAGTGCGTGGTGTGCTCAATTGGAGGGCTCAAAGGATTTTTCTAAGGCTTTTATGGGCCGACATAATATCCCAACGGCGAGGTATCAGTCGTTTCAGTTGACAGAGTTGGATGCGGCGGCGGAATTTATGAAAACGTTGGAGCCACCGTATGTCTTAAAAGCGGATGGTTTGGCAGCGGGAAAGGGCGTAATTATTACATCGTCGTTTGAAGAGGCTTGTTTAACTCTGAAAGAAATGACAGACGGTAGCAGGTTTGGCAAGGCGGGTGAAGTGGTTGTAATTGAGGAGTTTTTAAAAGGCATTGAATTGAGTGTTTTTGGTGTGAGCGATGGCAAGGATTGGAAAGTGTTGGCATCGGCGAAGGACTATAAGCGGATATTTGACAACGACGAAGGTCCAAATACGGGTGGGATGGGTGCAATTTCTCCGGTACCGTTTGCGGATGAGGCATTTATGAAAAAGGTTTTCGATAGGATTCTAAAACCAACATACGATGGATTGGTTGCGGAAGGACATCCATACAAGGGATTTTTGTTTGTAGGCCTCATGAATGTGGGCGGAGAGCCTTTAGTAATTGAATACAATGTGAGAATGGGCGATCCTGAGACGGAGGCAATTTTCCCACGACTTAAGACATCGATGTTGGATTTGTTGGAAGCGGTGGCAGATGAAAAGTTGAATCAGATCGAAATTGAATTGGATGATAGAACGGCGGCGACGATTTTTTTGGTTTCGGGCGGTTATCCCGGTGATATCGAGAAGGGAAAGGTGATTGCGTTGCCAAGTAATTTAGGCCAGGATCAATGGCTATTTCAAGCAGGAACCAAACTTGTGGGTCAGGAAATACAAACCAACGGCGGACGGGTGATTGCGGTGACCTCATTGGGCGCCGATATCCCTTTGGCATTGGATCGATCAAGAAAATTGGCTGATGAAGTTCACTTTGAAGGCAAATTTCATCGAACTGATATCGGGATGGATTTGATGCGGTTACTATAGAGTAAATGACCAAAAATAATAACAATATGTCGCACGATAATTACAATCCTTTTGATCCTTTGGCTAAAGCACGCATGAAAACACCCATGCAGTTGTTCATTAGCTATTTTTTACGTGGCTTGCTGGTGGTCCTTCCTGTAGCCATCACCATCGGTATACTTTCGTGGATTTTAAAAGGCGTTGGTTCCTATTTATACATCGATCAGCTGTCTTTTAGCGCGTTTATCCTTTATGCGATTGCGGTTTTGGCAGCAATTACGGTTGTAGGGGTAATGACCAAGGGTGTGATTGCACAACAAATTTTAGGATTTTTTGAGGGAATCATCGAGAAAGCGCCTGGGCTGAATTTTATTTTCGGTACAACCAAAGATATGACCGAGGCGTTTGTGGGTGAAAACAAGAAGTTTACAAGGCCAGTGGTTGTAGAAATATCTGATGGTGTCTACAAAATTGGATTCTTAACTCAAGAGGATATGTCGGTGATCGGCATGCCCCACTGTTGCGCGGTTTATTTGCCTTACAGTTACACGCTATCGGGCGAAACTACTGTGGTTGAGAAGTCGCGTGTGAAGCCTATCGACAAAGAGAGCGGCGACGTAACCAAGTTTGTTTTGAGTGGAGGAGCTACAAACCTAAAATAAGCGTTTGTTCCTTGGGGATAATTTTTAGGGTTCTTCAACGTTATAGTTGTCTAAATCAGATTTACTTCGCATCATATGTTATCGCTAGCACTTACATTACTTCAGGGCGCAGTAGCCCAAGATTCCGCCGCCGGTCAAGCAGCCGCAGTCGCAGCTGAGCACGTTTCAGCTCCAGTTCTTGAAATCATGACCAAGGGAGGTGTGGTGATGATCTTTTTGGGACTTTGTCTTCTCCTTGCGATTTATTTTATCATTGAGAGATTCATTTACATCAACAATCGTACGAAGATTGATCATAATTTGATGGGTGTAATTAAAGACAACTTGAAAGAGAATCGTATGGATTCAGCGTTGGCGCACTGTCAGCGAATGAACACGGCACAAGGTCAGGTAATGGCTACGGGTTTGAATTTCTTGGGTAGCAACATGAGAGAAATTGAGAGTGCCATGGAAACCAGAGCCAACGTTGAGATGAGTGCGATGGAAGGCAATTTGGGATATTTGAGTTTGGTAGCTAGGATTGCACCGATGTTGGGTTTTGTGGGAACGATTTGGGGTGTAATTAACATTTTCTATACGATTGCTCAAACGAACGGTTTGGAAATTGGTGCCATCTCTGAGGGTCTTTACATCAAGATGGTAACGAGTTTTGCTGGATTGTTGGTGGGTATTATTGCATTTATTGGATATCAGTTGTTTGTGAGAAAAGTAGATCGTTTTGCCGAACGTTTGCAAGAGCAAAGCTTGAGTTTCTTGGAAATTCTTAACAAGTCAAACCACTAATTAAATAACCATGAGGGTAGGAAGAAGAAGACGTGAAGAGGCCGAAGTAGAGGCTTCGTCTATGAACGATATCATGTTTTTCTTGATGTTATTTTTCTTGATCGCCAGTACTTTGGCTAACCCCAATGTCATTAATATCATGTTGCCCAAGGCATCTACCACCACCCACATGGAAATCAAAACTTTGCCATTAACGGTGAAGATAGAGAACAAGGGTTCTGTGGATGCAGAGGAATTGGGGATTTATATCGAACAAGAACGCGTAGCATTTGATGATTTGGACGATCGATTGCTTGACGAAAAGAACAAAGCCGGTGTTGGGGATGATGGTAAGAGTTTGTTGAGTGTGGTTTTGCGTTTGGATAAAGACCTGAAAGTTCAGGACATGGTGGATGTGATGCAGGTGGGAGCGAACTTGGGTATTAAGATGGTGTTGGCAACCGACAAAACACGTAGCTAATGAACGGCCGACGTCTGGTAATACTGGCATCGGCGATTTTCTTATTTTCTCGACTGAGTGCGCAGGACTCTGCACAAAAGGTTCAAGTTTACAAATCATCTGAATGGAGTGCCCAGTTGATGGGGGGCTATTTGATTCCGCATCATTCGGATATGATGGCCATGTATCGACATGCTACGGGTATCAATGTCAAGTATCGTTCAGCGATCAATCAGCCAAACGGAAACGGTACCAACATCGACAAAATAACCTACGGATATACGTTTAACTTGCTCAATTTGGGCAGTGAGGTCGCTGGGTACGCCATTGGGGCCGGTGGTTTAGTTATGCCACAATCTGGGAAGTACAATTACTGGATTTTAGGAATGGGAATTGGCTATCTAACAAAGCGATATGATGAATTTGGTAATCCTCGTAACCCGGCCATTGGAAGTCATTTGAATGGTATGATGCACCTGGGATATCATTTGGATGTGGGTCCCTATTTAAACAAATGTGGTTGGAAAATGTATGCTGAAGCAGGGATGGTTCACTTTTCCAACGCCAATTGGCGACAGCCCAATTTCGGGGTCAATATTCCCTATTTATCGATTGGTGCGAAGCGAACATTGTTTTTGGCAGGTATCAATAATAAATCGGCTCCTTGGAAACACATCAAACAAATTGGGGCTTCGCGATCAAGATCATACGTGAAAAGTCCACAACATTTGGTGGGATTCAGATTGGGTAGACGACAGATTGAATTGGATCAACGGCGCACATTTGTGAATGGTGTTTTGGAGTATAATTGCGAGTTTCCCAGAGCTTTACTGGGTCCGAGATTTAGGGTTGGAGCGAATGTGTTTTTTGATAAGTCGTACATGTATAGCAAGTTTGGTTTAAAGAGCGATGCCTATTCACTGCATGATTTTACGGAGGTGGCCATCACGGCGGGGTCTCGTTGGGAATATGGTAAATGGGGATTTATTGCGGATGCCGGTTTGTATTTATATCGCCCTGACGATACCAAAAGAAGGTATTACGAAGGTATTGGTGTGAGTTATAAAGCAACTCAGCGGGTGTATATTATTGCCCGGTTGAAAGCCCATTTGTCTAGTGCGGACTATATGGAATGGGGTGTTTCGTATCAACTGTAAGCTTGGGTGTTTCGTATCAACTGTAAGGCAGAGTTGTCACCCGCAGACGCACGCTCTGTTAGCTGTCTACTTAAGTTTTGGAAATTAGATTGAGTACTTCAAATATAAACCGAGAGAGTACAGAAGGTGTTTTTGGTCTAAATCGTAGATGGGTTCCAAGCGACTTTCAATTTGAAAATTTTGAGAAATCATATGGATTTGTTGGATATATCGGGCAGAAATGATTTTCCGTACGGGATTGAAATACATGATGTTATTTTCATTCACACATTGATAAAACGAGGCGCCTAAAGGGGTCGTGAATTTGTTTGCCTGGTAGGCTGTCAAGACAAGGTGCTGGGTTTTGGTCAGTTTGATTCCCATGTTGATCATCACGGCTGTACCTTCTCTAAAGGGTTGTGACAATCGAGGTGAAAAATCCTTCTGATAGAAGGCCAAGCATTCCAATTTGAACTTTGGCGTGCTAGAATAATTCTCTAGACTTGTATTTCGCTGTTGAGTAAAAAGGGTAAAACCTGCAGCGTATGTACCTCGGTTGGCCAAGGGAAGTAGATAACGAAATCCTTCCCCACCCTTATGTAGCAGCAGCAAATACCCACTGGCTTTGGCATTGAGTGCATGGAAGTTCTTAGCTTCATCTTTAAACAATTGGTATTCGATGCGGGTTCCAAAAGAGATGATCTCTTGTCGAAATGTTTGTGTATCGATAGCCTGACGCCAATCGAGCCAACTTTCTAAAACCAGGTGCTTGGTGTTTTTATAAAACTGAAAGCCATATTCCACCGGTTTCTTAAATGCGAGATCATAATTGATCATCGGTTCGGGCATTAAGTGTTGCGTATGGGAGGGGATGCTTCCTACCGTTAAAATACCTTGTTTTGCGTGCAGAATTAGCTGGATCAATGGGTTAAATCGGAGTTTGGTCTCATAGCCACCAAAATCGACTTTTGCTAGACCGCCGAGGGTTAATAAAACTTGCTCATCTCCTTCTTTGGCCACAGAACGAGTGATAAAGGCCCATGCCATATTACCGAATAGCGTTTCACCGGGGTTGATGCGCT
>Ga0209443_1002188_pt1 | contig 11671 bp, 13 predicted proteins | sample LauGreBMM110DCMD_2_FD_187571 | JGI IMG/M metagenome (GOLD analysis project Ga0209443, IMG submission 187571) | Freshwater lake microbial communities from Lake Michigan, USA - Su13.BD.MM110.DCMD (SPAdes) (version 2) | ecosystem: Environmental > Aquatic > Freshwater > Lake | place: Lake Michigan... | reverse complement strand
TGTAATCCTTTTTGTTGTAAGTAAGTATGCCATCCTAATACACCCAATCCTAATGCTCTACCTCTTTCTGCTGAACGAACTGAATTCTCAAATCCTTTCATATTCTTAGCTCTTTGGATAAATTCTTCCAATACACCATCTAAGAAGATAGTAGCTGTATAAACTAAATCAGTATCCTTCCACTCATCGTACTTTGCTAAATTTAATGAACTTAGGCAACAAACAAATGAATGTTGTTCATCGGTATGTAATACAATCTCCGAGCAGATATTAGTCATATGAACTTTCAAACCATTCTTTTTATACATTTCAGGATTTGCTTTGTTCACATTCCCCTTATACATAATATATGGTTCACCAGTTGCTTTTCTCTTTTGTAATATTTTACCCCACTTTCTACGGGCTTCCGAATCACCTTCTTCCAACTTCTTCATAAATCTATCACTAATTACAACACATTGATGTAAGTTAAGTGATTGACGATTAACATCACCTTTGGGTTCTCTAATCTCTAAGAAATCTTCAATATCTTTATGTTCAATTTTAATGTTTACTGATGCTGCTCCTCTACGAACTGAACCCTGATTTGTTGCAAGAATAGTTGAATCATAGATTTTACAAAAAGGAACTACCCCATCAGATGTACCATTTCCTGTGATTTTAGTACCTGCAGGTCGAATCATATTGATTCCGATACCCACACCCCCACCATGCTTTGCTAATATCATTAATTCTAAGTTTTTAGAACCAATTTCATAGATACTATCACCAACATCAATACCGAAGCAAGATATCGGTAATCCTCTATCAGTACCGGTATTTGCTAATACAGGCGTTGCTAAACATAGCCAACCCTTCCACATATAGTCAAAAAATTTTGTTGCCAATTGTGGTTTCTCCAATCTTTTGGCAACTGCGGTGGCAACTCTCCAATATGCATCTTTAGGTTTTTCTCCAGCCTGTAAATATGTTTTAGATATAGTCTTTACATATATCTCATTGTTTCCCCAAAAAGGAAAATCAACATCAATTTCCCATCCATTTTCTTCTCCGTAATTTTTCATAAACTTTTTTTAAAATATATCATCCCAATTTTCACCTTCTCCTGCCTTACTATAATCGGTAGGTCTCATAGCGAAGAAATCGGTGTGTGTAACACCACCTGTAAGATGATAAAACCAATCCAATTCAGATGCTTTCTTTTCATTAAACGCAAAGTAGTCATCTCCTCCTGGTATTGGATTATAACCCAATTCTCCTAATTTTTCATTAACTCGTTTTGTAATAAATTCTTTTAAATCATCTGCTTTAAGATTCTCCAAATCACCCATTTCAAAAATTTTATCAATAAACTTATGTTCTAAATCTCTAATGATTTCAGCTGCTTTGTAAATATCAGTCTTTGCTTCCTCTAATAATTCAGGAAACTCTTCACACATATGTCTGAATAATTGACAACCCATCTTTGAATGTAGGGATTCATCTCTTACACTCCACTTCATTTGTTGTCCGATTCCTTTTAAGAGATTTCTCATTTGGAATGAATACAATACAGCGAATGATGAGTATAATGCTACACCTTCCGTAAATGCAGAAAATATAGCAAGTGAACGTGCTACCTCAACTCTGGCCTGATGATTTGTTTGTAAATCTTTTGGAGTCCAATCTGCAGTTGTATTTGTTAATAATTCAAATCTTTCTTTCATAACCTCATCATGCATAAAGCCTGCAAAGTCATCTAATCCTAATGTTTCATTAAGATATGAATATGCTACCGAATGTATTGTTTCTTGTGAACCAAATGCCATTGCCATTTGTCTAATCTCATGCTTTGGAAACCATTTTGTAACCATACCAGTCCAATAATCCGATACAGCACATTCGGTTTGAGCAAATCCTAAAAGAATATTTCCAACTAAATGTTTTTCTGATTCTGATAGATTTTCATTCCAATCTTTTACATCTCCCTGCATTGGTATCTCAGTATGTAACCAAAATGCTTGCATTTGTAATAACCAACCATCGTTATAATATTCTGGATATTCGAATGGTTTAAATGGAACTCTTTCCGTAAATAATTTTCTCATTTTTTTATAAATCGTTTATTGTTGAAGGTGTAGATATAACTATGAAGTAAAGTCGAAAATTCCGATTTTTCTTTAGAAAATTTTATACGATTACCCCATATTTTCAACATACTTTTTGTGTAATAATTTTTTCTCTAACCCCTCTCCATTTTTACTCTCTTTTGTGCAATTCATTCCATCGGATGAAGTTGCTGCGAACACATCCATAACGCCTGTAAATGTATCAATCTTTGCAGGGAATGTCATACCATCTGGTCCAAATCGATTCTTTACAATATGAATACGACCTGTATTTGATAATTTATCTTTGGTCTTTCTACTTACACTCATAATGAAATCAGCCGTTTGAACTTTCTTATATGAATCACCAACTGAATCAGCTCCTATCACCTCATGTTCTATTGCTGCTCTATTAGTTTGTGTTGCTGTCCAAATTGGTATTTGGGTTTCACCACTCAATCCTCTAAGTTCTTCATAGATGCCACCCAACTCAGCGTATAATCCATCTCTATTACCATTACCACTTTTTAATAAATCAGCATAATCAATAATGATAAGTTTTGGATTGAATCCAATTTGTCTTACCTTTTCAACGTGAGCTGCTATTGTTTTAGCTGATGCGAATTGTGGTGGATAATACTTAATACGAACTCTGCCTGGAACTTGTTTGATTTTACGAATGATTTCATCCTTTCGCATCTTTTGGTCAGCCGTACCAACATTCGTAAGAATTGTAGTATATCTCTGTCCTACATAACTTTCAGATAATTCCAAAGTATAATGTAAAACATCTAAACCATTTTGTAATGCTGAACAAGCTATCTTTGATAAAAACCAAGTCTTACCAATACCAGATGGTGCCATTACAACTCCTAATTCGCCTGGGCCTAAACCACCATCCATTAGTTCATCGATAACATCCCATCCCGTAGAACAAGAATCTCTTTTAACATCTTCTAATATAGATTCAAAATTTTCTATATAATCTAAACCCAAATCAGATTCTACACCCACTTTGGATGCAGCCATCATTGTATCTATAATTTTATCGTAATTTCCTGCTTTTAATAAATCTACTGATTTTAAAAGTGCATCTTTAACCTTTTGGTTTTTACAAAATGTTAGGTATTCTTTTTTAACATATGCTAAATCATCGGCTCCTACTTGTGTATAAACATTTTTTAATTGCTCAATTACAGTTTGCTTTAGAGCCTTATCTTCAACGCTTCCAACTTTGATTTTGAACACTTCTATTGTAGGAACTGCACGAAATTCATGGAAGTAATCTTGTACTTCTTGTATAATCCATTGGTTTGCTTGAGATTCAAAAAATGCTGGTTTGGTGATTTCAGTTACCTGTTCAAGAAACTTTACATCCGTTATAAGGGAAGCAACTACTTTAGATTGATACGATTGGCCATATTTGACTAGTGTATCTACTACTTCCATTATTTATTTTTTTTCTTTCTTGCTAATTTCTTCTCTTCGATTGATAATTCCTCTATTTGGTTAGTAATTTGGTCACTAACTTGCACACTCTTTGGTTTTCGAGTTGCTAATTTCCATTCTGATTTTGGAACGAATTTCCAATAACCACCCTTTACTCTATCATCCGCATCTTCATCTGATACTCTACGGATTTCATCAATTTCGTAACCTTTGGCTACTCTAATACATTTAATACACTTCATACGTTTTGTCCATGTTTTAATTTAAAAATTATTTTAATACCATTAAGATTTCTGATTCTCTTAATAAAAGGTATTTTTTACCACCCAATTTAACTTCTTGTCCTTGATGATATGGTGGAAGAATTACTTCATCACCAACTTCTACATTCATTGGAATCAATGTTCCACTTTGTGTATAGATGCCAGGTCCTACCGATTCAACGATGGCTCTTTTAACATCTTCTAATTTTACACTATCTGGTATAATGATACCTCCGATTTTTTGTTCTTGTACTTCGATTTCACTCAATAGGACTCTATCTCCTAATGGTTTTGCTAATTTGTCTTGTGTCATAACTTTGTTTTATTTTTAAAATTTACCTATATGTGAAAATGTTGATTGTAACCAATCTAATACATTTGGAAATGAATCCAATATGTGTGTTTTTAATCCTACTCTTAAAAACCCTTGCTTATCAAATTTAGGTACTGGCTCTTCAAATCTATCAATAATCTTCATTCTAAGATTACCACTAAACTCCGGTTCCGATAGTTGCATCAATTTACGATTTCTTTCTAAGATTGCCAAATTATTTTCAAATAATTCGTGAGCTTTTGTTTTCTTTGGTTGAATTTTAATAAACTCCAACATAGAATCCGTAGTATGTACTTGCTCATCTGTTAATAAAGGGAAAGATTTAATAATTGTTTTTAATCCTAAACCTGGTATACCTTCTACGTTATCAGATTTATCACCATCAATCATTCTGAAATTAATAAAGTTATGTGGATGAATACCAAACTCTTCCTTAACCTCATCAATATTATAAACTTTCTTTTTAGATGGTGAATATACACTTACATCTTTATTTACTAATTGTAAGAAGTCCTTATCGGTACTCATTATAATAACCTTCTCATTTTCCTGCTTTAATTGAGTAGCAATGTACGCCATAACATCATCTGCTTCAATTCCATCATAAATCATAATAGAAACGGGTAGAGCTGATAATAACTCACCTAATCCAGTCATTTGACGTTTCATAGATGCGCTTTCTTCTTCAGGGTTCATCTCAACGGAAGCGGCACGATTCAATCTCATTTTGATTTTATTCTTGCCTCTTTCGGATTTATAGCCCGAATATATATCTTGTCTGCTTTTATTTCCACCTTTACCATCGAATACTACGACAACTCTGGTTGGATTTAAGGTTCGGATTGCGTAGCCGATACTTTTTAAAGTACCGACTATGCCTCCAATATGGTCACCATTCTCATTGAGATTAGGTGCGGTTGACCAGGAACGAATGAAGGTATTAAGACCATCAATAACTAAAGTTTTTGAATTACGATGTAAATCGCCAAATCCTTTATGTTCCTCATCTATTTGTTTTAGTATATCTAAATACTTCTTATTAATCTGACTCATTTCCTTCGTCCGTTGTTATTTCAACTTCATCCGATGATGCTGCTTTGTATAATAAAATTGTTGCTTCACAAATCCTACGATAGATTTGGTCTTTTAGTTCTTCGTTTTCTAATAACTTCGCAAAGTCTTTAGATTGGAATTTCATAATTTCACCCGTATCTATATCCGTATATTCGTACCAAGCTCCTGCTTGCTTTAGAAGTTTAGAATCTTTCATAACTGCTAACCAACCTCCGTAGTTATCAATACCTCTATCAAAGAAAATATCAAAATCTGCGTGTCGTAATGGTGGTCCCATACGATTTTTAATAACCTGCGTTCTAACTTTAATACCTACAATTCTATCACCTTGTTTCAATTGTCCCATATTCTTCAATCTCAATCTAACTGAACTATGAAATGCTAATGCTTTACCACCCGATGTTGTCCAAGGGTCGCCAAACATTGCGTTCATCTTCTGTCTTAATTGATTTGTGAATACTAAAGCGATAGATTGTCTACCAATCATATTGGTAATCTTTCTCATTGCTTTAGAAATGATAATAGCTTTATCAGTTGCGTATCCATCTTTACCATAATCGGCTTCTAACTCCTTATGTGTCGATGCTGCTGCTACTGAATCTACTACGATTGTAACTAAACGATTTTTATCGCCTGTTCTTACTTTCTCAATAATTGTTTCACATGCTTCAAAAATACCTTCAACGGTATCAACTGAAACATATAGGAGTTTTGAGATATCTACTCCAATTGCTTCCAAAAACTCTCTACTAACTGCGGTTTCCGTATCAATCAATACTGCAACACCACCTTTCTTTTGGGTTTCAGCAAGGAGATGGGCGGAGAGCAGAGATTTTCCGCTCTGCTCTAAACCCGTAATCTCAGTAATACGTCCAACTGGCAATCCACCATAAGGGCGGTTTGATATTGCTACATCTAACATTGCGTTTCCAGTAGAAACCCAATCTTTAACATTTGTAGGGGCATCGCCTCCTTCATCTGTCAGAAAGTATGCAATCTTACCATCCTTATTTTGTTTGTTGAGAGTGTCAGCGAGAATGCTCGCTAAATCTTCTTCTCTTTTTGCCATTGTAACTTTTTAAATTAGTTGTTAAATAAATCATCGAATGCCGATGCTACATCATCCTTTGCTTTTGGAGCTTTAGGAGCTTCTTCCTTTTCCCAAGGTAAGTCACCACTAATATCAGATGTTCCACCCAAATCAACTGAAACTTCAGATTGTTTTGGAGTTGCTACTCTCGGAGTAGATGAAACTGGTTGCTTTGGTGCTTCCAATTCATCAATGATATCATCATCTCCCGTTGAACTAGCTGATGGGTTTAACCAATTTTCTAAAATTGTTTTCAACTCTGCGTAAGATAATTCTGAATATAATTCAGTAATTTCTTTTTGATTTTCCAATAAGTTTTGGATAGTCGTAGAATCATCATGCAATTTACTTACTGCTGGTTTAACTCTAATTGTAGTTGTCGGATAAGATGTACCTGATTCCTCAGCTGATTGTACATCTAATACGATATCTCTACCATTTAATGGGTCGGTGATATCTCCGTAATCCGGGTCAGCGATGTAACCTAAGATGTCCTGATAAACTGTCTTACCGAATCCCCAAAATTTAACACCTTCGTTTTCTTTACCACGAACAATAACTGGTGCAAAAGTTCTTAACTTTGGCTCCATTTTCTTACCTGCTTTCCAATCATCGGTATCGCCTGTACGTTTAAGTTTTTCTGCAAACTCAACGATTGGGTCAGGTCTTCCAAATGAAATTGGTGACAAGTACGTTTTGTTGTTAATGTTGTAGTGAAAATACAATTCGATAAAAGGAATATCCTTATTGAATTTGTAAGGTACTAAACGGATTTGAGATTTTCCGTTTGCCGGTTTCCAGATTGAATCCGACTTCTTTGTGTTGTTTTGAAGAGAGCTAAATCTCTTCAGTGCTAATGAAATGTCCATTGCTTTTTTTGTTTTAAAGTTTAAGAATTTGTTTTTAAAGTTGAGGTTTATATCAATATATTCCTATATCTAAATATAAACTTTTTGGCTTTTGTTATAACAAATATACAACTATTTTTTGTTATTGCCAAATATTTTAAGGTTTATTTTGCCCACTTTCCTCTTTGAACAATTTGTGCTATAATACCATATACGGATAAATCCTCATATGTATCTTGTATAGGTTCGTTCACTTCATCGGGTTGGCCTAATACTACCAATTGTTTCAAACGTTGAACTTTATCATTAATTCTGAACCACAATCCGGTTAATGAAAGTTTAACATCTTCTTTAGTTTCTAATGGCGTTCCTACCGAAATATTACCAGGTCCATAGTTTCTTTGTTTCTTACAAAATGTAACATACATTTCATCTAAAATATTTTTAAATTCATCACAGGTTTGTGGATAGGTTTCTTCGCAATATTCAACTGCGGATTGTTCTTTGATTTCTGACATAACTGTTTTATTTTAATTTTTCCAAAATTGATACCATTTTTTCTTTTTGATTTCCGGCTTTGCAAATGGGTGGCTATTATCCCAAATATTTACTGCGCCCCCATATCTAACTGACATCATTTGCATAAATAATTGATGATACTCAGCCGGTATATTTCCAAAGTCAGCTTTTATTTCAACATCTAAAATTACTCGTGTTCCTTCTTCTGATATCAATTTTAGATAATCGTGCATTTCAACAATAGTGCTACTTTTTATTATCAAATGATGTCCATCTCCAATATGGAATTCTCCTTCTATTTTTTTTGGTGCCATAACTTATTTTTTACTTTCATAATATATTTTTCTTACTTTTGCACCTAACTCATCATTGTTTGGTGTATCTAAAATTGTTCTTTCATCTATTGTTATTAGGTTTCTACTACTTATCATATAGCATTGTCTACATAATTGTCCTGCTCCGTCTACATAACCATATCTAAAATCGACATGAGTAGTTTTTAATGTAGTAGTTTCTTCACCACATATAATACAATTTTCATAAATGTTTAAATTTTCCATAACTTATTTTTTAATTTTCCACTTCTTTTCCAAATATTCATAATACCTGTTGTTTTTATTACCATTGTATAGAAACCATACAATATAGATATCAAACCACCAATCCAACTTTTTTAGTAACTTTTTCATTTTTCTTATTTATTTTATCTTTCAGTTTAACTGCTAAAGCGCATAATTCATACTCCTCATGCTCAACGAGTATTTGTAAATTTTCATCTAATAAATCTAAAAATTCTCTACTATCGACTGATAGAGTGATTACAAGAAATTCTTTTATTATAACCTGTGCAAATTCTACTTTCTTTTTTCTTGTAGAAATTCCATAATCAATACCTAAGATAATAGCCTTAGCTACATCAAGTGCGTGATGCTGAAAAACATCATCAGGTTTATCGGTGTGAAATTGAATTGGTTGGAATTTCTTTTTTGTCATATATTCAAATATACGAAAAATATATTAGAATTCCAAATTGTCTGTATTAAAACTTTTAAAAACTTTTGTAGATATTTTTTTGTACCCTGTATTTGAGGTTGTTAAGATACAATTTCTAAATTCTTCCCAATCGATTTGAAATGAATTATCTAATTGTCCGCCTGTTTTTGATTTAACTACTTCATTTAGGGCGTTAATGGTGTATATTGTGTTTGATTGTTTCTTTCTATGTACTAAAATAGTTTTCCATTCGGATGAAATTGGCGCAGAACCTTTACCCACATTGAATGTTATGAATGCTTCATCTGGTCTTAGTTTACTTTCTAAAACAAAAACATTTGGGTTTGTTAAAATATAACTTCCCAATATAAAACTAACCGAATTATCTAAATCCTGCTTTGTTGTGAATAAGCAAAGTAGTTGTGTATTCATTATTTTTTACCTTTTTGTTTAGCCTTTATAAGGTCTATTTGTTGCTGCCTAACTCCAGCTTCCTTTTCTACCATCTTACGTCCTCTATCTAAGATACTATTTGTAGCATCTAAAGTTTTTTTAGTTTGAAGTTTAACCCCAGCTTTAACCATCGTAGTTGCTACAACTTTAACCTCATCTGGAACAGGTCTCCTAACTCCTCTAGCTCTTACACCTTTACCCGCTTGATATCTATCTATGTGAAATTTATTATCAGGTGGTGGTGGGTTTACGCCCATTTTTTTTAATTTCTTTTCGTATGTTGGGTCTAATTTCATTATACTATTGAATTCCATAACATTTGGATGCCAGAAATTCCAAGCTTTCATTAAAGCCATTCTCTCATCTGGATTCATTTTTTTCAAACTATCTTCATTAATACCAGAGAAATCGCCTGCTCCTACCGATTTGATAAAATATTCTTGTAATTTTTCTCGTCTGATTGAAACTATTTCATTTTTTAATCTAACTAATTCTTTATCATCAGGTGAAGCTGATAATTTTTTTATCACTCTATCTAATAATGCCGAACCTTCTAATGAATTCTTTAATTGATTTAATGGAGTTTCAATTAAGTCCCAGTTATCAGGACTATCTAAACGGTCTTGCTCAGCTAATAAAGTTGTTTTAATTCCCTTAGTTTTTTTATCAGCAACAATTTTACCTGCATTTGAATATGGAATATGGTGGTCTAATTGCATTTGATTGAAAGGAACTACTTCACCTGTAACCACACTTCTACCACCATTACTTAAATATAATTGAACAATATCTCTAAATCGTTTAACACCAGCTTCACCCGTCGTAAGTTCAGTTGCAACTCCACCTGCTTTTGTAATAGATTGTTTAACTTTAGTAAAATCTTTACCTAATTCTTTTTTCATTACATCGATGGTTCTATCAATGTGTTCTTCCGATACTTCGTATTTAGGTAATTCCAATCGATATGATGGGTCTTTTAATTGTTTTTCAGTTACTTCTTTTAATGCAAGTAATTGTTTTTCATTTGGGTCAAATACACCTGCTCCTTTTAATTTCTTTTCAGCTGATGGTATTAATCCAAATTTAACAATTTCTAATAATTTTTTATCATCTAATTGTTTTCTTTGTATATCTTCTTTGGAAGGAACGAATGATTTGTCTGATTTTGTTTGTTTTGATGTACCTTTATCAAATACGTTAGCACCTTTGCCTTTACCAAATACACTTTTACCTTTTATTGGTTGTTCTGCATCATCATCGGTAGTATCTACCATATCAACATCCTTATCAGTATACCCACTCTTCTTCATCATTCCCTTTGCAATATTATATGCTTGGGTGTTTGCATCATATCCTAATGCAGATGCGACTCTTACATTATTTCCAGTTTCAGGGTTTTTAAAAGATTTAGCTAATACCTTATCTAATGGTTCTTTTTTAGGTGCTTCATTTATATAAGAAAAGTATACTCTAGCTTTCTGAGCCATTTCATTGGCATCAGAAACACCATTCTCTCTTAAAATTTCTGCTAATGTTGTAACTTGTTGTTCCTTATTTAAATCAATAATACCATGTTCTACACGATATTCTAATTCTTTAAGGATTTCTTGGAAATTTGGAGTCATTATTATTTAATATTTTTAGGTAATATTTGTGATAACTTTGTAGAATGTTCTTTCATATATGGTTTATCATCAAATACAGATTGAATCATATCTGCTTGCTTATGAAATCCATTCATTCTTAAAGTGAATGCAATTCCATCTGTTGCATCAACGCCATCCCATCCCGATGTGGATGATACTTTTCTAGCAAATTCATGCGTACCATCTTCACCACCCCAATACTCTGAACTATCTACTCCGTTCTTTCTTATATCAGCCATTTTTTCTTTGTACTTAGGGTCATCCATCTTTGGATAATCTACTCTCTTAGCCCATTCAGGCTTTCCTTCAATCTTTGATATCAATTCTCTCGCCTCATCGTGAAAGTTTGAATCGGTAAGTGCTTCAACTGCTGCTTGATACATTGCTTTTTGATATCCATCTTTACCCAATTTTTGTGGAGTAATTCCAAATTCTTCTGCTTTTTTCTTAGCATCTTTGTTTACAGTAGGATTACCTTTTCTAACTTCTTTTGGTTTAGTAGTAGGTTCTTCTTTACTATCACCTTTTTCACCAAACTTATCGATTATTTTTTTCTCATATTCATTTCCAGGATTACCAACTGCGGCAGTAAAGAAATCTTTTCTATCTTCTTTTGAACCTTTCTCTACAAAATTAGCAACGGCAGCTGCATCTAATTTATGTTGATTTATAAAATCAGCTAAAAACTTTTCTCTTACACCTGCGTATTTAGCAATGGTTTGTACTTCTGCAGAATCAGGTCCAACTTTAGTGTGTTTTATTGCCGGTGCTTTTGAGGTATCTGCTTTTGGTTCACCACCTCTATCTTTTGAATAATCTCCACCAAACATATCATTTGGTTTTGCAGCTCCTTTAGATGCACCACCTTTTTGGGCTTTAGGGTCTTCGTGAGTACCAGCCTTTAATGCGGCTTGA
>Ga0209443_1002184_pt1 | contig 11680 bp, 4 predicted proteins | sample LauGreBMM110DCMD_2_FD_187571 | JGI IMG/M metagenome (GOLD analysis project Ga0209443, IMG submission 187571) | Freshwater lake microbial communities from Lake Michigan, USA - Su13.BD.MM110.DCMD (SPAdes) (version 2) | ecosystem: Environmental > Aquatic > Freshwater > Lake | place: Lake Michigan... | reverse complement strand
TCATTTGTTAATATACTTTTATATTCCCTTACTTTTATAAATGTCTTATTGATAGTAACCTCTGATAATCCAAATACTTGTGCTAATTTTGGTTTAGATATCGATGATAATTTATTAACTTCTGCCATCAATAATATACTTGCGGCTGCTAGAGAGCATGAAGTATGTGTTGATGCTATATCAAGTTTATCAATATTATTTGCAATATTAATCGCCTGTGTCGTGTATACTGATTTTATATTAAGATCGTCGCATTTTCTGCGAACAAAGTCTATCGGTTTACTTGTTCCCATATCTTTGTCGTAAAAATTCATTTTTATGAGTTTTAGGAAATTTTTAGCTCCTTTGTTGAGATCTGTCTCATTTATACTAAACATTGATGCTATTTCTTTTGGAGACCGTGGTATATTATTCCGCCTGCATGCGTAAAACAAACTCGCTGCTATAATACTATTTCTGTTTATACCGCGCGTTATGATATATTTTTCTTTATTTTTCCCTTTTTTATGTTTTCTCTCACTTACTATTTTATACATAATACACGAGTCGTCATAAATTTTTTTTGGAATATTATGCGATTTACACAGTACATCAAGTTTCTTAAATACAATATTAAGAGCACGTTCTTTGTAGGGCATTGAATTCCATGCATGAATCATTGCAATTCTGCCGTATGCTTCTACACGCGTACCTGTGGAAGATTTTGGCAGAAGTTGATTCATTATTTTGCCACATCTTCCAACTGTTCCATTGGAATCATCATATGTCTTCCATTCAGGATTTGCATCTAGTATATCGTCTCCAATTAATCCACATACAGAACATACAATATGGCCTTGACTGTAATCACTAATAAGACTTTTACTGTTACATTTCGAACATATTGAGTCATCTGTGCTAAGAGTTTTATCTATATCGTATCGCTTGATAAAATCACTAATATCAATATCAAATATATCACCCATATCATTAAAATCATTCAATTCGCTTTTAGTTGGATCCATAAACTATTTTATATATATATCACTTTATTCTAAATTTTAGTAATATATATTCAATTTTTTAGCACATAAAATATTGAAAATTTAAAATAGTACCACAAAACTTGTCAATTGTCAATTATACAAATATCACCAAAGAACTATACTCAACCTACGATACATAGGAGAGTTTTTATAAAAAACATGAGAGTATTAAGGACAGCTTAACCAATATGTCATGGGGTGAACTCTTTAAAAACAAAATATTTAATGATCATAGATTCATAGATTCATAGATTCATTGATACAGAAAAGGAACTCGATGAACTAGTTGACAAACATATGCATATATATCCACTACCATCGCGAGTATTTAATGCATTTGATACAACATCACTTAATGATATCAAAGTTGTCATTATCGGACAAGATCCTTATTTTAACTGCGAATATTTTAACAATAAAGTTGTTCTGCACGCAACCGGGCTATCAGTCTCTGTACCGCATGGTGTTAGTATACCATCGTCGCTCCGTAATATATTTTCTAATCAATTAAAATTCAAACATATTCATAATATACCAAAAAGCGGAGATTTAACATTTTGGACGCGCCAGGGATGTCTCATGTTAAATACTGCTCTGACTGTCGTTGATGGCAAGAAGAACTGCCATAGTAAAATGTGGAAATGGGTGACTGATATAGTAATAAAATATATATCAGATAAATGTGATTATGTTGTGTTTGTTACGTGGGGATTACCTGCATATAGTAAAATAAAGCTGATAGATCTTAATAAACATTATGCAGTTATTAGTTCTCATCTATCTGGATTATCCGCAAATAATAGTATGAAAAACTATTCTCCGTTCAATAATCAATATTATTTTGGTATTGTTAATAAATATCTTAAAAAACATGGAAAAAGTAGAATATTATAGCAATTGTAAATAGTTGAATATTTAAAAGATAAATATATACATAATGTATCATGACGCTCCAAGAAAATAATCAATATTTATTTGGAATAAATCCATTTTATGTATATGTATCTATATTGTCAGTATTATTAGCTGGTCCTTTAATAACATTTATTATGATATCTGCTATTGGATTTTTCAATTCATACAACAGAATATCTATCGGTGCATTCCTAACTGCTGTCACGTATTATATGTTTGGATATATGGGTTTAATAATGTTTAAAATTGCATGTATATACACTATATTTAATATATATTACAACACTGTTACTAATAATAAGATTATTGAATTAAAACGTAGTAATAACTTTTCGCATATAAATAGTAACGGTCTCGAGATGTTCGGGCCAAATATAGCAAATAGATATGATAATTTCCGTAATTATATTATTGACACCGCATATAAAACAAAAAATTATATCAATGTGAATAACTATAAAATAAACAAAATTATTGACCTACTTGTCGACATATATCCGAAACTACTTAATAAAGTTAATATGATTTATTTGGAATTAAGTAATAATATTTATTATGTTCATAATATTTTATATGAATCAGACTATGATATATATGTACACATTAGCGATTATGTTTATGATGGATATATTATGTTAAAATTTATATCGATGATATTTAGCACAAATAATAAATCTACTGTATTGCTTGATAAATTCGCAACACAGCCGACGCCAGAAGATACTGAAAAAATTGTTAATCAATTAAATACCGCGTTATCAGCGATGATGAGTAGTTTCGAATCTGTTGAATATGACTCGACACGTACATTCAACAAAATGAGTGACGATATGTTTATGAAATTATTGAAATTTTAATATTTAATTAAAACACTCTGAGTAGATATATAAATGAGTGTCAAAGATATTGTAAAGCAATTTAGTAAATTCAACACAAAGGATATTGTCCCGAAAAAACCAAAGAACAATACATATATGACTGATATGCAAACTGCAAATAACGGAGATTTATCTTTTAAAAATAAACTCGACAAATGGAAGCAACTCGAAAAAAATACTATTAAAAAACAATCAGAGTATGAAAATCCGAAGCATAAACTCGCGAATAAAAAATTAAGGGATGTAAGCAGGAAAGATAATAAAACGATCAGTGATATTGATAACAAAGAAGACAAGAAGAATAAAAAAATAAAGAATGAGAATAAAGATAAAGACGAAATTATTAGCGGTGTTGATAATAAATTAAAAGATGTAGGTAAGGAAGAAGATAAAACTACCAGCGGTGTTGATAGTAAATCATTAGTACACGAAGACATAGAAGACAAGACATATAAGAAAGATAGAAAAAATAAGAAAGATAGAAAAAATAAGAAAGATAAAAAATTAAAAGATGTAGGTAATGAAGAAGATACTGAGAACAGCGATGTTAATAATAAATTATTGTTGCAAGAAGACATAGAAGACAAGAAACATGAGAAAGATAAAAAGAATAAGAAAGATAAAAAATTAAAAGATGTAGGTAATGAAGAAGATACTGGGAATAGCGATGTTAATAATAAATTATTGTTGCAAGAAGACATAGAAGACAATAAACATAAGAAACATAAGAAACATAAGAAAGATAGAAAAAATAAGAAAGATAAAAAATTAAAAGATGTAGGTAAGGGAGAAGATACTGAGAACAGCGATGTTAATAATAAATCATTGTTGCAAGAAGACATAGAAGACAAGACACATAAGAAAGATAGAAAAAATAAGAAAGATAAAAAATTAAAAGATGTAGGTAAGGGAGAAGATACTGAGAACAGCGATGTTAATAATAAATCATTGTCACAAGAATACAAAAAGAATAAGAAATATAATAAGAAAAGTAAAAAAAGTAAAAAAGATAGGAAAGATTAGTTACGCAGAAATGTATAATTAGTGTTTCCAGACACAACAGTAGATTAAAGCGCTGTGTATTTCGATTTATAATTAATGTTATTTTGTTATCTAATATGCAAAATAATACTAAAATCATATAAAAATTTGATTTATATATGTATAGATACATGAATCCGACTTATAATACCAAAATGAAGGGCAAGAAATCTATTAAACAGTCTGGCAATGAAAAGAAGGGACATAATGAGGAGGACGGCACCGATACTGACATTAATACATACAATAGTTCTGGATTGGCTAATATCCCCAAACTCAGCGATATCAAGACACGAGATATATACAGGTTGTTAGATTTATATTTTTACAAAGAATTCCATATTTACAAACATTTGTATGATTCATATGATAAATTCTTGGATGAAGACATCAGGAGATTTCTTCTTGACGGTAATCATGTTTTTAGCGATACTATCCAATCAGACATAATATATAGAAACAAGTTCAAGTTTGAAAATATTAGATATCAATCTCCAGCATATGACAACAAGGTTGATCCTATATTTCCATCGGATGCAAGATACAAATCGCTAACTTACTCAGTTACATTATATGCAGATGTAACCCAATATTTAGAAACAAAAAAATTTATTTCGCGACAAGAACCTGTTGTGATAAAAGTAGCAGAGACTGTGAAAGATGTGCAAGTAGGTTATATTCCTCTTATGATGAGATCAAAATATTGCAATCTTACTTTACACAAAGGAGCCGATAATAAGGAATGTGATTATGATCCAGGAGGATATTTTATTGTGAACGGGTCTGAAAAGGTTGTGATATCTCAAGACAGAATGGTTGAAAATAAACCACTTGTGTTTTTGAAAAAAGATTCAAGTTCGCAATCATATGTAGTTCAAGTAAATTCGAGAGCATATGATACTCACTCATTGCCTCAATCCTTAACAATCAAACTGAAAAAAGGTAATATTATGACTATTCGAGTTCCAATTTTAGCAGAAGTTAATGTGTTCGCTGTATTCAGGGCATTGGGTGTGCAGTCTGACAAAGATATTATAAATTGTATCACATATGATAACTCCGACAAATACATGAATAATATAGTTAGAGATTCACTAAGCGAATGCAAGAATGAAAAAGGGATAAAAATAACAACAAGAGAGGAAGCGTATGATTTCCTTATTAATAAAATAAAGGTTATTCAGAAAGTATCAAATACTGATGCAGAGACTAGACTGGAACAGAAAAAATTGCACCTGAATGATCTGCTTAAAAATAGTTTTCTCCCGCATATTTCTGGTAATTTGAAATACAAAGCAATGTATCTGGGATACATGATAAACAGATTAATAAGAGTATCACTAGGAAGATTGCCTATTGATGACCGCGACTCTTATCTCAATAAAAGAATAGATCTTCCTGGCGATCTAATGTTTGAATTATTCAGACAACAATGGAAAAAAATGATGAATGAATGTAACAAGTTATTCAATAATAGAACAACCGATCAAAATAAACCATACAATATAATCCATCATATAAAACCTAACACTGTTGAACAAGGACTAAAGGCATCGCTCTCAACTGGTTCATGGATAAGGAGAAAAGGTGTAGCGCAAATGTTACAAAGACTGACGTATCTACAAGGTATATCTCTTCTCCGCAGGGTTGATGCTCCAAGCGGGGATGCGTCGAGTGCAAAGTTAACTAGTCCGCGGCAATTACACCCTTCATCCGTTGGGTTTTTATGTGTTGTACAGACACCTGAGCATGCGAAAATAGGGCTTGTAAAACATCTTAACTTGATATCTTCAATAACAATCATGGATAGAGCCACTCATGATGTGGTTAATAATTATGTAACGGGGATCGAAGACATGAAAGGCTTGGACGAAGTAGATCCTAACAAATTGAAATATATGTACAAAGTATTTTTAAATGGCGACTGGATTGGTATTATCCAAGGCATACCAGAGGAAGGACAGCCACATTCCCCTAATAATATACCTGTTATCAGAGTATATAATGATTTGAAAGAGAAGAAGAAAATTGGATATTTTAATTCTGAAATGGTGTCAATTGTTATTGATCACGACGAATTTGAATTGAGAATATATTGCGAAACTGGTAGAATGTACAGACCTATTATGAAAGTAGGGTATAATAACGAGATACTTTTACGCAAACACCATATTAATAATATATCTCTCAATAAAACTCATACTGACAAAATTACAGATTGGAGCGAATTTGTGGCGAAGTATAATGAGGTGGTTGAGTATATCGATATGGAAGAGCAGGCATATTTAATGATTGCCGACAAAGTGTCTACTGTTGACGCAATGCAAAAAAGAATGATGGATAGTATTAAATACAAATTCACAGGAGTGTCGGAAACAGAGATTGTTAATAGATATAATGAAAATTACTTCCATCGATATACTCATTGTGAATTTCATCCGTCTATTTTGTTCGGTGAGATTGTAGTAAATATCCCTTTTATGGATTCTAACCAGGGTCCGAGAAATATTTTTCAGTACTCTCAAGGCAGACAGGCAATGGGTATATATGCAACAAATTACAGAGATAGATTAGATATTAGTTACATATTGTATCACCCGCAAAAACCAGTTGTTACGACAAGAGCCAGCAAATATGTATTTACTGAATCTCTTCCGTTTGGAGAAAATGCAATTGTTGCGATTGCGTCATATACTGGGTATAACCAGGAAGACTCCTTGATTTTTAATCAGCGATCGGTTGAACGAGGTATGTTTAGATCAACATCTCTCAAAAAATATTCGTCAACCATATCTAAAAACCAAAACACTTCACAGGATGATGTATTTACGAAACCGGATCCTGACAAAGTTGTAGGTATTAGACACGGATCGTATGACAAACTCAATATGCAAGGGTTTGCCCCAGAGGAAACAGTTGTACATAACGGCGATATTCTGCTTGCAAAATTGAAACCGATACAACAAGACAGCAAGTCAAATTCAGACAAAGTATTTAAAGATGATTCAGAAAGTTATAAATCACACGCGTCGGGAACTGTATTTAAAGTATATGTGAAGATATTGAATGCCGATTCATATGAAACTAGACGGATGTTGGTCAGATCCGAGAGAACACCGACAAACGGCGATAAGTTTTGTTGTTACACGCCCGACCATGATGTATTGACATCGGATGGGTGGGTGTCTATAGACAGCGTCAAGACAACTGATAAAGTGGCATGTATGATAAACGGATGTCTTGTGTATGCGAATCCGATAGAAACACAAGAATATGAGTACAACGGAGATATGTATATGGTCAAGTCTGATCAGGTTGATTTAATGGTTACACCAAATCATCGAATGTACGTAGGATCGGGCGATGATAACCATGGAATAGAAAGAGCAGATGATTGTTATGGTCGGAATAGATTTTACAAAAAGAATATCGGTAAATATAGATTTACTGGTAGTCGATCCGGCTTGATCGATCACGGGGATTTTATCATTTCCGGGTCTGGCGAATTTCCGGAACAACGAATATCATTATCTGAATTGGCGGATAAAATGGAACTTCCCGAATGGGTTTGGGAATTAGACCCACCAGACTGCAGAAAGTTAGTCGATCTTATGACGATTAACAATGTGTATAAAACATCATTGAATATGGCAGACAGTTTTCAGAAGTTATGTCTTCATGCAGGATATTCGTGTAATATAACACAAGATACCGAGAGCGATAACAGCGCAGTGTGCAATGTTGTTGTAAGTAATGAAAATAACACGCCTCAAGTAAATAAAGAAGGATCTGTACGAAATGATTCGTTTGTTAAATATAGTGGAACGGTTTATTGTTGCACTGTTCCGGGCGACGGCGTAATATATGTCAGAAGGAATAAAATCCCGGTTTGGTGCGGAAACTCGAGGCACGGACAAAAAGGAACATGTGGTATATTATTAAAAGGTTCCGATATGTGTCATACGAGACATGGCTTAACCCCTGATATTATTTTGAACCCGAATGCTATCCCATCTAGAATGACTATTGGGCAACTTATCGAATGTTTAATAGGTAAGGTTGCAATACTTAGAAGAGAAGAAGCAGACGGAACACCGTTTGAAGAAAGAAATATCGATGAAATAAAAAAACAGTTAGGGGAACTAGGATACAGACATGATTGTACTGAATATATGTATAATGGTATGTCTGGTGAAATGATGAATGTCCCAATATTTATCGGACCTACATACTATAACAGATTAAAACACATGGTGCAAGATAAGGTTCATGCACGGGCAAGAGGTCCGCGGACGCTTCTAACGAGACAAGCACCGGAAGGTAGAAGCCGGGACGGTGGTTTGAGAGTAGGAGAGATGGAACGTGATGCAATCGCCGCACATGGTCTCGCGAGATTCTTGAAGGAAAAGCTTATGGATAACTCCGACATATACGCGACATATGTATGTGGTAAATGTGGTCTTTTTGCGCAGAGAGCGAATAGGCGAAATAATAAGAAATTTCCACAAGACACTGATATATATTTCTGTCAACCGTGTAACAACTTCAATGATATCCACAAAGTTGTGATACCCTATGCATTCAAACTTATGTTGCACGAGTTAATGTCTATGTGCATCGCTCCTCGTATCAGAGTAAGCAAGCCAACATTTACTCACGACAATTGAGATTATTTTATGTAAATCAGTTTTATTTATTATTTTGAAAAGAATATTTATTATTCACACAACATAGATAGTATATCAACGATACTATCTATAACATTTTATAGTTTAATAAATATTTCATGGCGAACAATATGGGTAGTGCGATATTTTATGTTTTACAAGTACAGTCTATAAAAATATAATTATAAACTTTATGATTTTACAAAGATTACATTAATAATACTATGTAGCGATAATCTTAACAATACTATCTATAACATTTCATAATCATTCTTGTAAAATGGTATGAACTAATTAAAAGATTTATAATTAAATTTATAAAGCGTCGGTCTAGAAACAAATATGGGAAGTAAGAATATTAGTGTTACATTTTATGTTTTACAAGTACAGTCTATAAAAATATAATTATAAACTTTATGATTTTAGAAAGATTACATTAATAATACTATGTAGCGAGAATCTTAACAATACTATCTATAACATTTCATAATCATTCTTGTAAAATGGTATGAACTAATTAAAAGATTTATAATTAAATTTACAAAGCGTCGGTCTAGAAACAAATATGGGAAGTAAGAATATTAGTATTACATTTTAAGGTATGTCGTCGACACTATTATAAATAGCTATGTTGTAGAGATTGCTTGATTTGATGCTTTATGGCAAATTAAGCGCACAGTATATTTTTATTTAATTCTGTTATTTTATGCGTAATATATCTTTGTGATTTTGCGTTGACAGCGATCTTTTAATTAGTTCGTATTGTTCGTGATTGCATAATATTGTATCCAAATTACTGCAACTGTTTAAAAATCCATTTGTTATAAAGCGTAGATAAGACATGCCGGATAAATCTATGCTTTTTAAATAAACACATCCCGCTAAAAAATTATTGCCGATTATTAATACCCTAGATAATGGAGACAAATCTATGCTTGTTAATCCGGTACAGCCACGTAAAAAATAATTGCCGATTCTTTCTACTTGAGACAACGGAGAAATATCTATTTGTGTCAAACTACTACATCTATGTAAAAAATAATCATCAATTGTTTTTACATCAGATAATGGAGACAAATCTATGCTTGTTAAATTGCCGCAATCCCCTAAAAAACTACTGCCGACTGAGGATATTTGAGACAATGGAGAAAAATCTATTCGTGTCAACCCGGTACACCTCCCTAAAAAATTATCACCAATTGTTTTTACATTAGATAATGGAGACAAATCTATTTGTGTTAAATTGCCACAATCCCCTAAAAAACGACTGCCGACTGAGGATATTTGAGACAATGGGGACAAATCTATTTGTGTTAAATCGCTACACCCCTGTAAAAAATAGTAACCAATTGTTCTTACTTGAGTCAGCGGAGACAAATCTATTTGTGTTAAACTGCTACACCCATGTAAAAAATAATCACCAATTGTGTCTACCCGATACAATAATGAAGACGCCTCTATTTTTTTCAAAGTCCGACATTCGGATAAAAAATAGTTGCCGATTGTTTTTACTTGAGTCAACGGAGACAAATCTATTGCTTCCAACCCGGCACATCCATGTAAAAACCCATCGCCAATTGTTGTTACATTCTCTAACGGAGACAAGTCTAGTTCTTTTAACTTTGCGTGTCTATACAAAAAATTCTTAGAAATCATTGTAGATTCATATAATAATTGCGGCAAAACTATTCTATCGGGCCAGACGCCACGAAATCCACATGTATATGTATATTCCTTTAGCCTACCTGATACTTTGCTATTATTTTTACCCATCTCGACAAAACTCTCAACATATGGAGAAAATGCATTTAGTGTTATTCTTCTTCGGGCATCACTATCAAACCGATCGGTTATAGACAATTGCAATAAATGAAATATTAATTCTTCACGGGGTGACACTGCCTGTTCAAGCCTCGATATTCCTATTACAAGTACATCGGAGTCAAACTTTATCCACATGTAATTAGTTATATCTTCCCACTGTGCGAGCTCTGGTAATTTATTAATTATTTCTTTTTGTTTATCGTCTAAACTAGAATAATTTATTCCAGGAACCGCGTTATCAATACTTTCCATGGAATAATGCCCGTCATCACAATGTATTACGAATCTTCCAAATTTTCCGGATCCAATCACTAACTCACCAAAACCGTCGACACCAATATTATCTCCTACTTCGATTGCCCCGCTTTGTTTTAAATCATCCCATTTTTCAATCCCCAGTAGATTTTGTATTAATTGTAGAAAATTAGTTCTATTACGGTCTATAGCTAATCCTGACCGTACTTCGTAACTAAATATAGGTTTGGATTTATCATCACCGTCTACACATTCGTGTTTAAATTTAATATTATGGTTTGCATGTGATACGATTAATTGGCCCCATTCATCTCGCGCATCTAATTTCGTATCGCTTGAAATATCCGCTATAGATTGTAGCTGAAAATTATTAAATTTTCGATAGTATTCAATTAATTCAGGGATCGGGGAAAAAGTTTTTAATATTCCAACATCAAAAATCTCGCCATCGAAACATAACAAATTAATAAGATTTCTCGCAACAACTTCTCCGCAATCGGGATAATTTGGGTGTCCATCGGGAGGATTCTTGCAAAAATGTCGTACCCATCCTTGATTATATATGGGAAATTTTGCATGTGGTGACTCTATCCCTATTAATTGCGACTCGAAAGTGTTATCAGGCGGAACCGCTGGATCTATCTGTATATATTGATCATATTTCACACCAAATTGTCGAATAATACGAAATACTTCGTTAACTCCCTCATAATATTGTCTTATACCGTCGTCATTATTAGTAGTCCACCACATACAATATAGAATAATATGGAAGTAAATAGGATCATTGTAATCTACACCATCTTTAACTGCGACGGGGATAAATTTGTTTAATTTATTAATATATGTTGCTAATGTACTCCTTATTTTACTAACTTGAATCGACTCAATAAAAATAATTCGATTCGGCTCTATTTCCCTAATAATTCCGCCGACCGATGTCATATTTATATATTTAATAGCAATATATCTGCCAAAATCGAGCGGCTTGATACCTTGCACTTGCATTATATTGTTCGTTGGTCTAATAATACCGCCTGGTTCTATTTTACAACATTTGTTAATTATGTCACTT
>Ga0209443_1002182_pt1 | contig 11683 bp, 8 predicted proteins | sample LauGreBMM110DCMD_2_FD_187571 | JGI IMG/M metagenome (GOLD analysis project Ga0209443, IMG submission 187571) | Freshwater lake microbial communities from Lake Michigan, USA - Su13.BD.MM110.DCMD (SPAdes) (version 2) | ecosystem: Environmental > Aquatic > Freshwater > Lake | place: Lake Michigan... | reverse complement strand
TAAAAGAAATTCACAAATTTAATCCATATGCTTCAAGTGAAAACAGTAATGGAGTTAAAACACATTTTGAGACAGCAAATATCATGGACGCTGCTTTAAGAGCTCGTGCTGATAAAGCTGCTTTAGCTGGAAATGAAAGTGATGTCATTAGGTTAAGTAATCTTAGAGCCGAATTCACAACATTTAATACAGGAGGAAGTTTACTTTCAACTCCTACTGTAGATGATCCAGAAACGAATAAATATCCTAATAAAGTTGGGTTTGACACAATGGAATCGTACTTTATCGGTGTGGAAGGAAACCCATCTGCAAACATGAAAGCGAATGTTAATTTCAACATATTAGGTAATGTTGCAGAAAATCCAATAAATGAAATCTTCTACGAAAATAGAGGTAGAGCTCAAACGTTATTATCTAGTGACGGAGAAGTTTACACTAATGATGTGAACAGAGTTCAAATTTACAATGCCTCTTATAAATGGACTGCTAAAGATTTTGAAATTAGAGGTTTCTATAGAACTGGTCACTACCATTGGGGTTATGAAGGCGATTTCTTCGGATTGTATCCTGAAGCAAATTATGGTCAAAATTTAGACATTTATAATGGTGTAACTTCTGGTTTTGAAATTGATGGAAGAGGCAGTTTAAACGGACTAAAAGCGGCTTTTGGACCTCAATTATGGTGGGGAGCTAACCCAGCTTACTTATTAAAATACAACAGAAAAATTGGTATTTTCAATACAGCTGCCGTGTATCATGAGGATATATCAAGTGCTGCTCAAGCGGTAACATCAATTTTTATTCCGCAACCAAAAACAAGAAGAGCTTCGGTATACTTTCAAACTAAGTTAGGTGGTTTAGGAATTGAATTTGGTGGTATTTGGGGTGGTCAACCTCTTGTAGGAAGAGAATTCCAAATGATGAAAGGATCTGAAGTTAAAGTCGACAAAATTAACAACAAAGACAATTGGGGAGGAAAAGCAAAATTGACTTTCTCAAAAGGAAAAGTTAACATGTATACTCAAGGTGCAATTTATGGTTTAGTAGCTAACCCTGGTGGTGATTATACTCAAACATTTACAGGATGGCGATTAAAAGAAAGTGGAAGTGGTAATCAAATGAACTTTTTAGCTGGTTTTACTTACAACATTAATTCAAATTTGCAAATTGCTCCTAATTTCTTATGGCAAAAACCTTTAGTTGATGCAATGCCAAATGGAGTTAATGCACCTGGAAGATTAAGAAATATTCTAGACGATCCATTTATTGTAAGATCAAATCGTGAAACCACAGGTGGAGAATTATTATTAACCTATGATCCAACACCAGGAACCTGGATGTATGAATGGAATAATGATTTATTAGAAGATGCAAAATTTGCATTCAGTACAGGTTTTGTTTATCGCCATTTACCAACTACTATGGATGCTGCGATAGGATTTTTAGAAAACAGAACGCCTTTTGCTTTTCAAAAATCGGCACCCGCACAAGATTTATGGGAATCCAATACACGAATTGTTTCCAAATTGACTTCCAATCTGGGTATTATCGCTAATTTGTATTTTGGAAATGGACAAGCTAATGGAGATTCTGAAAGAACCATCAACAGAATGGGTGGTGATTTAAGAATGATATATAATAAAGTAAAAGTTGTATCCTCTTTAAAATTAAATGATTGGGGACCATACGATTACCACAAAGATTTTAACTTAACGTTTCCAGTTCAAAGTGCAATCGATATTTCAACTTCTTTAGGTAAACCAAATTGGTTCATTTTACCGGATACAAGAATAGGTATAATGGGTATTTGGAGAGCATTAGATCAATATTCTCCAAGGTATTCACCAACTTATGTTCCTGCTAATACCTATCCTGCAGTCCCTGAATTAAGCCCTGTAGGTTATGGCAATGGTTCTGAGTGGGAAATTAGAACATACATTCATATAAATATTGGTAAATAATTTTAAAAATAATAAAATGAAAAATAGAAAAATTAATTATTTAAGAAATTCGTTCCTTTTGACAATTGTTATACTTGTCAATTTGAATTGTGAAAGAGAGGTATCAGACGATGCAAGAGATGCTACATTTCCTAAAACCGCGGAAATATTTACAGATACCCCAGTTGGTATGGGTACTAACTTTTACTTTCCTTATGGACCAGATGCTAATAACCCAGTTGGTTCAAAATTTAGTGCTTGGTCAGTAGATACTGATGTAAGTTATAAAGGTAATGCTTCGATGCGTTTTGATGTGCCTAATGCAACTGATCCCCAAGGAAATTATGCCGGAGGTATTTTAAGAGTAGATGGAGCAGGTCGAAATTTAACCGATTTTGACGCTCTTACGTTTTGGGCTAAAGCATCCCAGGGAGTAACAATTGGTGAGATTGGTTTTGGAGAAGACTTTTATCCTAATAAATACATTACTACAATGACTAATATTAGTTTAGGAACCGCTTGGACAAAATATATTATTCCAATTCCTAATGCTTCAAAATTATTGCAAGAGAAAGGGATGTTTAGATATTCTGCAGGAACTCAAGGAACAAATGGTGCAGGATATACATTTTGGATTGATGAATTGAAATTTGAAAAATTAGGAACTATTTTACCTTTACAAGCTTCTATTATGAATGGTGCTAATGTTACTAGAACTACTTTTGTAGGGGTCGAAATTCCAGTAACAGGTGCAATAGCAACCTTTAATATGCCTAACGGTAGCAATCAATCGGTCAATATAAGTCCAGCTTTTTTAAATTTTACCTCTTCAAATTCATCTGTTGCCACGGTTAATGATGCAGGTGTTGTAACACCAATTGCGTCGGGTACAGCAACAATTACAGCAACATTTAATGGTCAACCAGCTACGGGTAGTTTAATAATAAATTGTCAAGGTGTATTTGTAAATGCTCCAGTTCCAACTAGAAACGCTGCAAATGTTATTTCAATATTTTCAAATGCTTATACAAATGTTCCAGTGAATTATTATAACGGTTATTGGGCACCATGGCAAACCACACAATCTAATGATTTTTCAGTTGCAGGAGATAATATTTTGAACTATACAAACTTTAACTTTGTGGGCATTGAGTTTAGTAGTCCTACTGTTAATGCTACTTCAATGACACATCTTCATTTAGATGTATTTATACCTGGTTCTGTTGCTCCGGGAAGACGATTAGAATTAAGATTAACTGATTTTGGGACCAATGGAGTATATGGAGTAGATGATTCACAAAGTTTACCTTTTGTAGTATCAAATAATTTAGTTTCACAGAGTTGGATGTCTTTTGAAATTCCATTAAATCAACAAACAGGTCTTAACAGTAGATCCCATTTAGCTCAAATAATACTTTTAGGTGGCGATAATTCAACAATCTACGTAGATAATATTTATTTTCATAATTAAAAAATAAAACAAAATGGTTTTTATAAAAAATAATATAAGTTTAATCACTTTAATTTTAGTTAGTAGTTTTTTGAATAGTTGTTCAACTGATGAAAAACAAACGGTTGTTACCAAAACACAATTGGTAATGAGTGATGAATTTAATGTAGATGGTGCTCCAAATCCAATTTTATGGAGTTATGATATTGGAACAGGTAATAACGGATGGGGGAATAGTGAGTTGCAATATTACACCAATAGACCTGAAAATATTAAAGTTGAAAACGGTTTTTTAAAAATTACAGCCCGTAGAGAACAATATATGGGTAAATCATATACCTCTGCTCGTATTTTAACTAAAGGTAAATTTGAAACCAAGTACGGAAGACTTGAAGCAAGAATAAAATTGCCGAGAGGAAAAGGATTATGGCCTGCTTTTTGGATGTTAGGTTCCAATTCTGATACAGCTATTTGGCCACAATGCGGCGAAATTGATATTATGGAATATTTGGGAAGTAGCCCAACTAAAGTGTTTGGAACTGTTCATGGCCCAGGTTATTCAGGAGGTAATGCAATTACTAAAACATATACTTTGTCAAATAGTAGATTTGATACTGATTTCCATGTTTTTGGTGTAGAATGGGACGAAAATTACATTAACTTTTATGTTGATAATGTACTTTACAATCAAATTACGCCATCAGATGTAACGGGTGACTGGGTTTTTAACAACCCTTTTTATATGATATTAAACATGGCTGTGGGTGGTAATTATCCTGGCGCTCCAAACAGTGAAACACCATTTCCACAAGAAATGTTAGTAGATTATGTTAGAGTATATCAATAAAAAATAATGTTTTCTTATTAAAATTTCAATGCGTTTCATTGAGATATATAAATTTTACAATGACATATAATAACATAAAATTAGGTGTTACTCTATTGATTTTAACTTTGTTGTCGTGCAGTAGCCCTAAAGAAATCTTGGTTACCGAGAAACGCAATGATATCGATCAAAAAGTAGATTCGGTGATGATGTTGATGACTCTAGATGAAAAAATAGGTCAATTAAATCAATATAATGGTTTTTGGGACATCACAGGACCAGTACCAAAAGAAGGTCATGCGGCAAAAAAATACGATGACCTAAGAAAAGGACTTGTAGGCTCAATGCTCAATGTAAAAGGGGTTAAAGATGTTAAAGCTTTACAGAAAATTGCTGTTGAGCAAACTCGTTTGGGTATTCCTTTATTATTTGGTTTTGATGTAATTCATGGCTACAAAACAATAAGCCCTATTCCGTTAGCAGAAGCGGCAAGTTGGGATCTTCAAGCTATTCAAAAATCGGCTGAAATTGCTGCTGAAGAAGCTGCAGCTGTTGGAATTAACTGGACATTTGCTCCCATGGTTGATATCTCAAGAGATGCACGTTGGGGTAGAGTTATGGAAGGAGCAGGAGAAGATCCTTATTTGGGTAGTTTAATTGCTAAAGCTAGAATTCAAGGTTTTCAAGGTAATTTATCGAACAAGAATATTATAGCTTGTGCTAAACATTTTGCAGGGTATGGTTTCGCCGAATCTGGGCGCGATTATAATACAGTTTTTGTAAGTGATGATGTTTTGCATAATATCATTTTACCTCCTTTTAAAGCATCAGTTGAAGCTGGAGTTAAAACATTCATGAATTCGTTTAACGATCTAAATGGAATTCCTGCTACAGGGAGTTCTTTACTACAACGCTCTATTTTAAAGAATAATTGGAATTTTAAAGGTTTTGTAGTTTCCGATTGGGGTTCGATTAACGAAATGATTCCTCACGGTTACGCAAAAGATAGTAAACATGCCGCTGAAATTGCAATTAATGCTGGTTCAGATATGGATATGGAATCCTATGCTTATATCGATCATTTAAAAGCGTTAGTTAACGAAAACAAAGTGGATGTTGCACTAATAAATGATGCTGTAAGACGCATTTTAAAAGTAAAATTTGAATTAGGATTGTTTGATAATCCTTATAAATATTGTGATGAAGCTGTTGAAAAAGCTACTGTTGGAAAATCAGAATTTCATGAAGGTGTTTTAGATATTGCTAAAAAATCAATTGTATTATTAAAGAATGATAATCAAATACTTCCTTTAAAAAAATCAGGTCAAAAAATTGCTTTAATTGGCGCATTAGCAGCTGATAAAACAAGCCCTTTAGGAAGTTGGAGAATTGGCGCCGATGACAATACAGCAATTTCGGTAGTAGAAGGAATGAAAAATTATCCAAATAATGAATTGACTTATGCTAAAGGTGCAGATGTTGCAATTGGTAGAACCCAATTTATGTGGGAAACTAAGATAAATACTACTGATATGTCTGGATTTGATGAAGCCATTCAAATTGCAAAAAAGGCCGATGTTGTAGTAATGGTTTTAGGCGAACATGGTTTACAATCAGGAGAGGGAAGAAGTCGAACAGATATTGGATTACCTGGTGTTCAACAAGATTTATTAGAAGCAGTTTATAAAGTAAATCCAAATATAGTTTTAGTGCTTACTAATGGAAGACCACTTGCGTTACCATGGGCTGCTAAACATATTCCGGCAATTGTTGAAGCATGGCATTTAGGTACACAAAGTGGAAATGCTATTGCACAAGTTTTGTATGGAGATTATAATCCCAGTGGTAAACTACCTATGACTTTTCCCAGACATGTAGGGCAATTACCTATTTATTACAATCATAAAAACACAGGAAGACCTACAATGAATGAACCTGAAATTGTTTTTTGGTCGCATTATATTGACGAAAAAAATACGCCATTATTTGCTTTCGGACATGGTTTAAGTTATTCCAAGTTTGAGTATTCAAATTTAAAATTGTCAAGTAATTCATTTTCAGTAATTGAAACTATTTTAGTACAAGTTGAATTAAAAAATAATAGTGCTGTTGAAGGTAAAGAAGTAGTTCAATTGTATATTAGAGATATGGTTGGATCATATACAAGACCAGTTAAAGAACTTAAAGGATTTGAAATGGTTACATTAAAACCTTATGAATCAAAAGTAGTTTCTTTTACAGTTGACGCTAAAATGTTGGCTTTTTATACTGCAAACAATATTTGGGAAGCAGAATCAGGGAATTTTAAAATATTTGTCGGTGGTAGTTCTGATAATACTTTGGAATCTGAACTAATTTTTAATAATTAATTCATAATGTTTAACTATACTTTTTCAAAGATTTCCTTTGCATTTTTTTTATTTTTAAATTTTTCATTTGCTCAAGTAGATGTAATCTATTCTGATTTAGTTTGGTCTGATGAGTTTGATACAAACGGTATTACTCCTACTCCTATAAATGCTACTAAATGGCATCACCAAACACAAATTCCAGCCGGTGGCAATTGGTATAATAATGAGGAACAACATTACACCAACTTATTATCTAATTCATTTGTAGAAAATGGAGTGTTAAAAATTGTTGCAAAAAGACAAGTTTTTGACGATCAAGGTGTAATAAAACAATTCACTTCTGCTCGTTTAAATTCAAAATTTGCCTATACTTATGGTAGAGTTGATATTCGTGCAAAAGTACCAACTAATCTAGGCACTTGGCCAGCACTTTGGCTTTTAGGAAAAAACATAACGGAGCCAGGGGGATTTTTTGCAGCAACTCATGGTACAACACCTTGGCCCGCTTGTGGTGAAATAGATATTATGGAACACGGAATAACGCGAGATCAACCTGCAGGTTATATTCAAAGTGCACTTCATACGCCTTCTTCATCTGGCGCTACAACAAATATAGGTGGTACAATTGCAAACAATTTAGGAACCAACTTTCATGTATATTCTATGAATTGGTCTCCCTTTCAAATTATGTTTTTATTAGACGGAGTTCCATTTTATACTTATAATCCATCGGTTAAAAACGCATCAACATGGCCTTTTACTGCTGATCAATATTTATTATTTAATATTGCAATGGGTGGCGTTGCAGGTGATATACCAAATGATTTTAATCAGGCTACTATGGAAATTGATTATGTTAGGGTGTATCAAAATGTGCAAGTTGATAACCAAATTCCTACAAATTTTACAGCTACTGTTGGAGCAGTTACAAGCTCATCTATTGAGCTTTTATTAAACTCTATTGATAATTCAGGTTCTGTTGTATACGGAGTAACTTATGGCTCAAATTCTACCTCAGCTGCAGGAACTTCTGGCGTTCAAAAGTCTATGGTTATATCAGGACTAAACTCAAATACAAATTATTCATTTTCAGTAAGCGCCAGTGATTTATCAGGAAATAATGCTAGTAATAACTCAATACTCTTAAATGCTTCTACAACCGGCGTTATTGGTTGTACCGGAACCAGTTCTGCTGCTCAAGAAGGGTCATTTAGTACAGGTTATAATTATGCTTTTGAAACCATTGGAACTAACAGTGTTAAGGTCACTTTTGAATTATTAGATACTAATAGAGTAGGATTAGTTGCTTTTTTACGAAAACAACAAACTCCTATTTCAGATGTGCAAATGACCAATGTTTCTGGCAGCAGAACTTTTACATATACTTTAACGGGTCAAATTCCTGGCTCAACCATTAGTTATGCAGTTAAATTTGCTTATGCGAATGGGTTTTCTGTTACGCAGTATTTTCAATATGAAGTGGGTTATAATTGTAATCTTGGATTAAACGAAATTACAAGTGGAAACAAAATTAAATTCAAAAATCCAGCTCATTTAAATCTTGAGTTTGATCAAAATTTAAACATCAATAATTTGAAAATATATTCTTTATTAGGTCAAAAAATGATGGATATAGATAATTGCTCAGGTATGATAGATATTTCAAATTTATCAAAAGGAGTTTATTTAATGATTATTTCAGTAGATGATCAAATTTATAAAGAGAAATTAGTTATTGATTAGCGTTTATTTCCTACTTTATTATATTAAATATGTTAAAATTTTAAATAGAATTTGTTTAATAACAAAATTTTATGTTAAATTTGATTTTATTATTCTTTTAAAACAAAATTGCCTATAAAAAACAATTACTTTTTACACAGTCCCAAATTTTAATAACTTAAAAAGTAATGTTATGGCTAATTTTGTATTTCCTGATGCAATTTTAGTGAAGAATTATATAAGCGGAGATGAATCTGCTTTGACTTCATTAATAGAAAGGCATCAATCTAAAATCTACGGATTTATTTATTCAAAAGTAAATGATAGAGATTTATCTGACGATATTTTTCAAGATACTTTTATCAAAGTAATTAATACACTTAAAACAAAATCCTATAACGAGGAAGGTAAGTTTTTACCTTGGGTTATGCGTATAGCTCATAATTTGGTTGTGGATCATTATCGCAAATCAAACAAAATGCCATTTAATCGAGAAACGGAAGAATATTCTATTTTTAATTATATGAGTGATAATGCACCTACAATTGAAAGCAAAATGATTACCGAACAGGTAGAAGCTGATTTATCGCGCTTGTTAGATCAATTACCTGAAGATCAAAAAGAAGTATTAATCATGAGAATGTATCAAGATTTAAGCTTTAAAGAAATTGCCGATTTAACAGGTGTTAGCATCAATACAGCGCTAGGAAGAATGCGTTATGCAGTTTTGAATTTGAGAAAGATTATTGAAAAAAATCAAATTATTTTAACAAATTAATACTAAAATAAAATTTTTGTCGTTATAACAATATATCTAAATTGTAATTAATGGCAAAACTTTACACTAAGAAAAAATTTGCTATTGAAAATTTGAGACCTAAAAAAGAAACAATTTCGTTTATACTTAATTATTCAAAAGCTTTAAGTATTCATAAAATTGGGAATTCAAATTTTCAAATAATAGCAAATTAAAAAAAATGCCTCAAGTTTATTTGAGGCATTTTTTAATTTCAACTATTTCTTTACATCTTTAATTACACTTTTTCTCCCAATTGATTTTGTAATAACATCTTTTTCTAAATTCCAACCACGAGCGGGAGAATATTCGCGTCCATACCAAATAATCTGTAAATGTAAAGTATTCCAATACGCCTCTGGGAAAATACGTTTGGCATCTTTCTCTGTTTGTTGTACATTTTTGCCATTGGTGAATCCCCAGCGGTACATTAATCGATGAATATGGGTGTCAACAGGAAACGCTGGAACACCAAAAGCTTGACTCATTACTACACTTGCCGTTTTATGACCTACGGCTGGAAAGGCCTCCAAAGCTTCAAAACTTTGTGGCACTTCGCCATTGTATTTGTCAATTAAGATTTCAGATAAACCATGAATTCCTTTCGATTTCATGGGTGACAAACCACATGGGCGAATGATTTCTTTAATTTCTTCCACACTCATTTTTATCATATCATATGGATTGTCTGCTTTAGCAAATAAAAGTGGGGTAATTTGATTTACTCGAACATCTGTACATTGTGCTGAAAGCAACACCGCAATCAATAAAGTATAGGGATCTTTATGATCTAATGGAATTGGAATTTCGGGATATAATTCATTTAACGTATTTATAACAAATGTTACTCTTTCGCTTTTAGTCATTTTTGTAATTTTGTTTACTAACTTTAAACAAATTTAAACTATAAACTTTAAACTAAAAATAAAATGACAACATTAAAAGTAGGGGATAAAGCACCTAATTTTTCAGGCTTAGACCAAAATGGTACTTCACATAAATTAGCCGATTATAAAGGTAAGAAATTAGTAATTTTCTTTTATCCAAAAGCAAGTACACCTGGATGCACAGCCGAAGCCTGTGATTTAAGAGATAATTATGCTCGTTTTCAAGCGAATAATTATGCTTTGTTAGGTGTGAGCGCTGATAATGCTAAAGCCCAAATGAAGTTTGTTGAAAAATATGATTTACCTTTTCCTTTATTAGCAGATGAAGATAAATCAGTTATTCAAGCATTTGGTGTTTGGGGTCCAAAGAAATTTATGGGTAAAGAATATGATGGTATTCACAGAACTACTTTTCTTATTGATGAAAATGGTAGTATTGAAGATGTAATTTCAGAGGTAAAAACAAAAGCACATGCTGCTCAGATTTTAAAATAATAAAAAACCATCCGTTTATCGGATGGTTTTTTTACAAATTAAACCAATTAATTACTGTTTTAAAAAGCGTATTTATTTTCGCTAATTATTTTTGCAGCAATTTTTTCACGAAGACCAATTACATTTGGCATATTCGTATATTTTGTAAAACGTTTTAAACCCATTAACATCATACGTTGTTCGTCGCCTTCAGCAAAAGAAGCAATTCCTTCTTTCCCTTTTTGATTCACAATATCTACAGCATGATATAAATATAATTGAGCCATTGCAATTTGCTCTTGAACTTTCTCTTGACCTACTTTTTTAGCTAATTTTTCAGTTCTAAGAATGGTACTTTCAGCCATATAAACTTCAATCAAGATATCAGAAGCGGCCATCAATAATTGTTGGTGCGATTCTAATTCAGCTCCATATTTTTGAACTGCTGCACCAGAAACCATTAAAAATACTTTTTTCAATTTGGCAATCATTTCTTTTTCTTCAGCAAATAATTCAGAATAATCAGGAATATCAAAAGACGGAATTCCCATTAATTCTTCGGCAACCGCCATTGCTGGACCAATTAAATCAACATGCCCTTTCATGGCTTTTTTCACTAACATTCCCACTGATAACATTCTATTGATTTCATTAGTTCCTTCGTAAATTCTAGCAATACGAGCATCTCTCCAAGCACTTTCCATTGGTGTATCTTCTGAGAATCCCATACCCCCAAAAATTTGAATACCTTCATCGGTACACGCTTGTACGTCTTCAGAAACGGCAACTTTTAAGATAGAACATTCAATTGCAAATTCTTCAACGCCTTTTAATTCTGCTTCTTGATGCGAATTTCCTTCACTAACTCTAATGTTAATTCTGTTTTCAATATCTGCGGCAGCTCTATAAGTAGCACTTTCGCCTGCATAAGAGTTGGTAGCCATCTCTGCAATTTTCGCCTGAATTGCTCCAAAACTAGAAATAGGAGTTTTAAACTGAACTCTTTCATTGGCATATTGCACTGCTCCAGAAATAGTTCTACGTTGTGCTTCTAAACAAGCTGCGGCTAATTTAATACGTCCTACATTTAAGGCATTCATCGCAATTTTAAAACCTTCACCACGACCTGCCAACAAATTTTCTACAGGTACTTTTGTTTCATTAAAGAAAACCTGACGGGTAGAAGAGGAGCGAATACCTAATTTATGTTCTTCTTCACCCATCGAAATTCCGTTAG